>Ga0265293_10000577_pt1 | contig 86452 bp, 83 predicted proteins | sample Munlanlewell138R_FD_192505 | JGI IMG/M metagenome (GOLD analysis project Ga0265293, IMG submission 192505) | Leachate microbial communities from a municipal landfill in Southern Ontario, Canada - Leachate well 138R | ecosystem: Engineered > Solid waste > Landfill > Unclassified | place: Canada... | reverse complement strand
CTTCCTTCAGACCCCACCGTTGGCCAGTGACGCCCTTGCCATTCAGATTGTCTTCCCCTCGGTCGGGGTGACTCCACCTTCTTTCAGGTGGACGGGTTTGCCGGCTTCGCCGGGCAAACAAAAAGGCAAAATATCGTTTTGCCTCGAATACGGAACACATCACTGCACTTGGTCGGAAACCCTCTTTTGGGGGAGCCTGAGACAGGCTCCAGGACACTACCCTGCCCGGCGAATCAACCAGCTTCCCATGGCCAGCAGAACAATGATCGGGAGCACCACCGCAATCAGCGGCGAGAAACCAAACACCAGGCTGGACGGCCCAAGCAGATCCTGCACGATGCGGAAGGTGAAGCCGACCAGTACCCCGGTGAAGACCCGTTGACCCAGCGTCACCGAACGCAGCGGGCCGAAGATGAAGGAAATGGCAACGAACACCAGGGCTGCGGTGGTGACCGGCTGCAACAGTTTCTTCCAGAACGCCAGCCAGTATTGGCTGTTGTTCAATCCCTGCTCAGCCAGGTAGTCCTGATAATGCCAGATACCGGTCAGCGGCAGCACATCAGGATCGAGCAACACCACACGCAACAAGCGGGGCGAGAGACCAATATCCCATTGCTGCTGCGGATGCTGTTCTACTCGGCTGGTACCGCCCTCCTCGAACAGCGTGGCGGATACGTCTTCCAGCAACCAGCGTTCATCCTCGACCCGCGCGCGCTGGGCAAAGCTGGTTTCCAATAGGTGACGCTGTTCATCAAAGCGATACCGGGTAATGCCGTGCAGGGTTCCGTTGGGCTGCACCGCATTGATATGGATAAAGTCGTTACCTTCCCTATGCCATAACCCCTTGGACTTCACCGCCTCACCGCTGCCCAGCGCCAGCGCTCGACGGCTTTCCGCGAGGTTCTCGCTGTAGGGCGCGGCGTACTCACCGAGCAGGACGCCAGCCAGCATCAATACCAACAGCGGCTTGAGCACAGCCCCCATGATACGGCTGATGGACACCCCGGATGCCCGCATGACGGTCAGTTCGGAGTTACTCGCCAGCGTACCCAGGCCAATCAGACAACCTACCAGCGCAGCCATTGGCAGCAACTCATACAGCCGTCGCGGAAAGGTCAGAAAAATATAGATCAGCGCTTCGAACGCGCCGTAATTGCCCTCCAGATCCTCCAGCTCACCAATATAGGCAAACAACAGATCCAGACCCACAATAATCAGCGCCACGGATAGCACGCTGACCAGAACCGTGGTGCCGATATGCCGATCAAGCAGCCGCATGGACACCTCCCTTCGGCGCACTGGGAGCTGTAAGGGCGCGGAAGTTCAGCATGATTCCGATACTCAGAAACAGCAGATGCACCCACCATAGTCCGATGGCGGCGGGTGTTTTACCCGACTCCATCCAGCCGCGGGCGCTCACCAGCAGAGCCAGATAGGCCATATACAGGATCACCGCCGGGATCAATTTGAGGAAGCGGCCCTGGCGCGGATTGACTCTGGCCAAGGGCACCGCGAAAAAGGCAACTATCGGCACCAGCAGCGGTAACGCCAGCCGCCATTGCAGCTCAGCGCGATTCTTCAGATCGGTGCTGCCCAACAGTTGCTGCGTAGGCATCGCCTCGCGGTCAGTAATTTCAGTGATCACTTCCGGTTTGGGTAGCAGAACGCCATACGCATCATATTGAATGGTTCGGAAATCTGCCGCTCCCGGTCGCCCGTCGTAGCGGTAGCCATTGTGCAGAACCAGATAGCGGCTGCCATCGGTATTCAATTGTTGGCGGCCGCCCTCGGCGACCAATACCCCTACGCTGACGTCATCTCCGGAGCCGGTACGTTCGGCGATGAACACCGTCTCCAGCTCGGTGCGGTCGTCCGACAGACCGCCGGCATAGGTCACCCGTTGGCCGCTACCCAGTGTCTGAAAGCGTCCGGCGGCGAGGGTGTCAAACTCGGTCATCGCATCCTGCTCATTGAACAGCTGCTGGGTCTTGAGCACCCCTGCCGGTGCTACCCACAGGCTCAGCCAGGCAATGAACAACGCGACCAGCAGTGCTGGCCCCTGGGTGTAACCGAGAATTCGACGGTCGCTGATACCGGTGGCCGACAGCACTGTCATCTCGCTATCGAGGTACATCCGCCCGTAGGCCAACAGAATGCCGAGGAACATGCCCAGCGGCACAATCAGCACCATGAAGCCGGGCACGCGAAAAGCCATGATGGTAAACAGCACGCCGGGATCCAGCTGCCCTGCCGCGGCCTGGGCCAGATACTTGATAAAGCGGCCGCTCATGATGATAAGCAGCAACACACCGCTGACCGCCGCCAGGGTAGCCAGCACCTCGCGGCTGAGGTATCGGAATACAATCACACTTTGCTTCCTTGAATCCGGGGCTTTATGGGCTCACGGGAATAGGCCAGAATGCAGTTACAGCATATCTGCCCGCACATGGCGAACCGGTCTCGATGTAAAAGCCAGTCGTAATGGGCAGCATTATCGGTCAATCCACCTGATTTGTCTTGGGGAGTACCATGGAGTTCAACGTTAAACACGGCGCACTGGCAACCATTAAAACCGGTTGTCTGGTGATTGGCATCAACGAAGCAAAAACCCTTTCCGCCCCCGCCGCCGAGTTGGATGCCGCCAGCGGCGGTCAACTCAGCGCTGCTATCAAGCGTGGCGACATCACCGGCAAATCCGACCAGAGCCTGATGCTGTTCGCCCTGCCCGGCATTACTGCCCAGCGCGTCCTGTTGGTAGGCACTGGCAAGGACGAGTTGAGCGACCGCAGCTTCCGTAAACTGGTTACTTCCGTAGCCGGCATGCTCAAGCATGGCGGTGCTACTGATGTGGTTCTGACGCTTGGCGAGCTGCCGGTCAAGAATCGCGATCTGTATGCCCGTACCCGCCTGCAAGTGGAGTGCGTGCGCGATAGTCTGTATCAATTCGATCAGTTCAAGAGCAAGAAGGCCGATAAGCCGCGCCTGAAAAAATGCACACTCTGGTCAGCCGACAAGGCCGATGCCGCCACACTCAAACAAGCCATTATCCACGGCCAGGCGATCAGCGATGGCGCGCATCTGACCAGGAATCTGGGCAACCTGCCGGGTAATGTCTGCACGCCGACCTATCTGGCCAAGGAAGCCAAGGCACTGGCCAAGCAGTACGACGGTGTTGAAGTCGAAGTACTGGAAGAGAAAGACATGAAAGCCCTGGGCATGGGCTCCCTGCTGTCAGTCAGCGCAGGCAGCGCCGAGCCGGCCAAGCTGATTCGCCTCAGTTATAAAGGCGCTGGCGACAAGGTGCAGCCGCACGTGCTGGTGGGCAAGGGCATTACCTTCGACACCGGCGGCATCAGCCTCAAGCCCGGCGCCGGTATGGATGAAATGAAATACGACATGTGCGGTGCCGCTACCGTATTGGGCGTATTCAAGGCGGTGCTCACCATGCAACTGCCGATCAACCTCACCGTGCTGATTGCCTCCGCCGAGAACATGCCCAGCGGCACCGCCACCAAACCCGGCGATATCGTTACCAGCATGTCCGGCCAGACCATTGAGATCCTCAATACCGACGCCGAAGGCCGTCTGGTGCTGTGCGATGCCTTGAGCTACGCCGAACGCTTCAATCCGGCCAGCGTGGTCGATATTGCCACCCTTACCGGTGCCTGTATTGTTGCCCTGGGCAGCATCACCACCGGCGTCATGGGCAATAACGATGAATTGATCGAGCAATTGCTGGAAGCCGGCAAGCAGGCTGACGACCGCGGCTGGCAACTGCCACTGTTCGACGAATACCAAGAGCAACTGGACAGCCCCTTCGCCGATATCGCCAATATCGGCGGCCCCAAGGCCGGCACCATCACTGCTGCCTGCTTCCTGTCGCGCTTTACCAAAAGCTACCCTTGGGCGCACCTGGACATCGCCGGCACGGCCTGGATCAGCGGCGGTAAGGACAAAGGCGCAACCGGCCGTCCCGTGCCCCTGTTGACTCAGTATCTGCTGAATCAGGTACCGAGCTGAGCTTAGCTGCTCGACCCTTGCCGCTCGACACCGCCATCCTCTGCAACCGCCGAGGATGGCGGATAACCGGATAGCTGACCGAGACCCATGACCAATATCGACTTTTACGTACTCAACAGCGATCAGGTCTCTGCTCGTCTGCAGTTTGCTTGCCGCCTGGCGCATAAAGCCTGGTCGCAGAACCGGCAGGTGTATCTGCATTGCCCCAACGAAATCGAGGCCGAGCACATCGATGACTATCTGTGGTCGTTCCGCCCCGACAGTTTTCTGCCCCATGCACTGCATGAGGCTCAACCCAATGAAAATGTCGTGGTGGGATGGGACGATGACCCCGCACCCCATCACGATCTGCTGATCAACCTGAGCAACAGCACCCCTGAGTTCTTCAGCCGCTTCAACCGTCTGGCGGAAATACTGGTGGAATATGAGCCCGTCATCACCCCGGCGCGGGAACGCTACCGCTTTTACCGCCAACGAGGCTATCCTCTGAACACTCATCAGATACGGATAGCAGGATGAAGCATGAAGCAGCACGAGCCAACGAGTTATTGTCAAATCTGGTGTACGGCATCAGGCCGCGTTCCTGTCTGATTGATCCTGTACTTGTTCGCCGCCCTTGAACGTCACGTTGTTGACCACAAGGGTCAGCAGATTAAATCCCTTGATCCGCTTCCAGTTCTTCTGTGCTGACTCCAGCAGCTTGTAGACCATCGCCAGTGTGGTCTCTCGCGAGCCGCAGTTTCGCGCTCGTTTGGTTCTCAGCCGGACAGTCGCGAACGTGGATTCGATCGGATTGGTTGTCCGGATATGAACCCAGTGCTCTGCCGGGAAGTCGTAGAACGTCAGCAGCTCATCCCGATCCTTGCGCAGGCGCTCCATGGCTCCGGGATACTTCGACTCGAAGCGAACCAGCGCCCGGTCAAAGGCCTTGTGCGCATCGTCCTGTGTTTCTGCCATCCAGATATCATGCAGCGCAGCCTTCACCTTGGGTTGAACAGACTTCGGCAGAGCAGACAGGATATTGGCTGTCTTGTGCACCCAGCAGCGCTGATGACGGGCATCAGGGTAACACTTGGCCAGCGCTTTCCAGAACCCAAGGGCGCCGTCTCCGACCGCCAGCTTAGGACTCGTCGTCAGACCTCGTTCACGCAAGCCCAGCAGCAGCTCTGACCAGCTGGCTTCTGACTCGCGATAACCGTCCTCAACGGCGACTAACTCCTTGCGGCCGTGCTCTGTGACACCGATGATCACCAGCAGGCAGAGACAATCATCCATACGGACGTTGCTGTAGACACCATCTGCCCACCAGTACACATACCGCTTCTGGCTCAGATCACGCTGACACCAGCCGCGGTGCTCGTCAATCCAGTGCTGCTTCAATCGACTGATGGTGTTGGCGGAAAGCCCCTTGGCCTGATCGCCCAGCAACGCAGACAGCGCATCCTGGTAATCGCCCGTACTCACGCCCTTCAGATACAGCCAGGGCAGCAGCTCCTCGACACTCCGGGCGCGCTTCAGGTACGGCGGCAACAGAGAGCTCTTGAAGCGGACGCCGGAACCGCTACGATCCCTGACCTTTGGCACCTTGATCTCGACATCGCCGATACCCGTCTGGACAGTGCGCTCTGGCAAATAGCCATTGCGCACGACAGCCTTGCGACCATCCGGTAGCCGATGTTCAGCATGCTGCTCCAACAACACCTGGAGTTCAGCTTCAACGGCCTGTGCGATCAGTTCTCGGGCACCATTGCGAAGCAACTCAGTCAGCGGGTCTGTCACCTGTTCTTCTGGTTGTGAAAGAGCTCTCAGGGTAGACTTGGTCATGGCGTATCACCTTCTGTTGATTGAGATCTTGGTCGTGATCAATCAACAGGATACGCCATCCTCCTATCTCCCCGTACACCAGAAATCACCATAACTCCGAGCCAACGGATCCGTCCCGCTTGCTGGAGGATCTGGAATCCATCCGCACACTGTTGGATGAAAATCAGCCAGTAAACGCCCCAATAGACATTCCCCTGCTGGAAGACATCATCACTTCCAGTAGCGACAAGCCCATCGCGACATCCGCTACGCCGGAGCCTGCCCAACCCAGCGGCAAGCCGCCAAATCCCTTTCTGCCCTATGAGTCGCTGGCAAAACTGGCCGGCGAGCGCGTCCAGCTGGAACGCCTGCTGCAGCAAAGCCTGCAGGAACTCCCCGCCAGCCCGCACACAGGTGCCCGCGAAGTCCGCATGGAGGCTCAATTGCATTCGGAAGCGCAACTGGTGCTACAGGATGTGATCGACGAGATATTGCCAATGATCGAGGCTGAACTGCGCAAGCGGTTGAGCAGTAAGTTGAAGCAGATCGTGGACGAGCAGATAAAACAACAGGGAATAGCCGACGATAGCTGAGCTTCCCTATCAGCGCAGTGCCGATTCTCAGCCCCCGCACATTTGACGCCCCGCGCGTCCTCGGAGTACAACCCTTGGTGCAACTGAAAGGGAAGCGCGCAAAGCAGTCCGCCTCCGAATGAACGGCTGCCTCCATGGGGGAGCCGACATCGCAGAAGGAGTAAAAAATGAAAAAGTTGATTGCACCTGCGCTATTGATACTTGCATCTACCATCCACGCACAAATGCCAGCCATGTCTGAAGAGGAGATGGCGCGCATGATGAACATGATGGATGGATTGGCAAGCTGCATAGGACAACTGGATGAGCAGCATCTCGAGCAGTTGGGCAAGCAGGCCGAAGCTCACGAACGGGAAATCGCAGGGTTGTGTGCGGCAGGAAAGCGCAATGCAGCTCAAGCCAAGGAGCAGAGCTACGCTCGCAAGTTCATGGCAGATCCGGAATACAAGAAAATCATGCAGTGTGGCGAAGCCGCCCAGAGCATGCTTCCTGACATGCCGGGGCTGGATCCGGAAAACGATGACCAGCATGTCTGCGATGACATGTAATTAGCGCGGTCAGGTTATCTCCCTTCCACAGAGTTGGCGCGCATGACCACGCGCCAACTCTGTGCATACCCGCACCAGGTTGTTGCACGTTATCCCAACAACCCCGTTCTTCAGCGCCGCTTTCATCTCTGCAAGCCCCGCAATGCGTATAACCATCAAGTCTGGTACGTATTCTGCTTGGCAACAGTGACATGGCTGTATGCAGGCTTTCAGCCGGGCAGCAAAGGAGAGTGGAAGGATGATCACCGAAACCCAATTCAACAGACCCACGCTGGACTGCATGATCACCCTGCGTCGTCATTTAAAACGATCCATTGGCGTGACGGTGCACTTGGGCGAGCCTGACGCGCTCGCACAGATGATCAAACTCAGCGAAGCCAGCGCAGACGTTCAGGTACGCCAATTGGGCAGCGAACTGGCATTGATCGTCGCGAAGCAACAAAAGACCGTGGTGGCAGAAAAAGGACTATTCGAGACGATGCGCGAGCGGCTCCTCAGCACACCGAATACAGATGACGCCGAGCCACAGGCCAGACCGGCTAGTGGAGTACAGATATACCGCGGGCAGATTGTACGGCGGTAACTACCTGGCCACAAAAGATCAGGTGAACATTCATCAATACATGCCCACCTGATTGCGCCTCTCTTGCCACGCCGCGACCGCAGTCAGGCGAAGAACGACGTATGCACCTAATCCCAGACTGCAGCTCCCGCGGACTCAACTCGAATACCGGCAGCGTCGCGGGCTGTTTTACCAGCGCCAGTGAGGTATTTGCCGGGCAAAATGCCCTGCCTCACTGGCTTGACCGGTGGATGTTTGGCACTACTCCCCTCAGAGCAGCGGGTTGCCGTTCTTGTCGATTACCCGCTGGTGGGAGTACTCACCGCGCTGCGGTAACTGTACGGAGCCGACCTTCTTCAGGTAGTTGACCAGACTGTCGGTATACAGCATATAGGTATTGGTGTTGCGGCCATCCGCCGTCACCCGACTCAGTGCATCATAGCCATCGCGGCCTTCAGCAATGAAGTCGTTGGTCACCATCACATAGCTGCGGGCTGACTCCAGCACCACCCAGCGGCCATCCTGACGAACTTCCAGGTTGCTGAAACGACTGCCCTTGGCTTGCGACATATCCAGATCCCAACGCAGGCCTGCAGCATAGGGGTGCGAGCCGTCCGAACCACCAAGCGAAAGGTGGTTATCCACCGCATCTTCCAGCGCGGCAATCACTTCGGCACCGGTAATATCCAGCTCTACCAGCACGTTGGTAAAAGGCAGCATGGTCGCAGCGTCATCGAAGATCAGCTCACCGGCAGCCAGCGGGGTGCGTACACCGCCCGCATTCTGCAATGAGAAATTGGCGCGCAGGCTGGCATCGAGGAAGGCTTCGGCGACCAGTTGCGCAGCATCACTGCCCTTGCCCTGCAGATGGGCGTCGGTGCAACCAGGAGTAGTACCACTGCGGTTGGAAGTCCCCGGTATGCGCACCAGACAGAAAGAGTCCAGCGCTTCGCCAATGTACTCCGCCCGCTTATCAGCCATCTGGTTCTTATAGCTATTCAGCACGTGCTGGGCGCGTTCATCCGGCTGGGTGACCGATATCTGCGGCACATCCTCAAGCAGCGCCAACAGGCTGGCGGTATCCGTCTCGTTCAAGGCTTCGCCATCGCGGCTGAAGCTGTCACCGATCACCAGTGAAGACTGGCCCTCACAGCTGGACACCGTGCCGTCAGCCTCGAAGTTGACCGTCATCAGACCGAACGCCTTGGAATATTCCCAGACCTGACCGATACATACGGTATCGCCATCCAGGTTGGTGGTCACGGTCGGGTAAGCACCCGCAGAGCCCACACCGAAGGCGTCAAAGTCGCCCAGCAGCGTATGCGAATCACCGCCAATGATCGCGTCGACGCCGGGCAACTGAGTCGCCATGCGCTTGTCGTTTTCATAACCCTGGTGCGTCAGCAGAACGATGTGCTCGATGCCATCAGCCTGCAGCTCATCAATGGCCCGGCGCGCTGCCGTTACTTCGTCTTCAAAGACGGTGGTGTCTGCGGGGCGGGAGGAATTGCTGGTCTTGCCGGCGATATCAATACCAACGATCCCGACGCGGGTACCGTCCACTTCCTTCACGGTATAGGGCTGGATGTAGTCGGACTGCGAAGCGGGCGCCAAGGGCGTTCCGATGGCGGGTTTGACATTGGCTGCCAGCACGGCAGTCTCACACGGGCCGCTGTTCAGATGATCCAGAAACACCTTCAAACCGTCGTCGCCGCCATCAAACTCATGGTTCCCCAGGGCGAAGGCATCGAAACAGACGGTATTCATCAGGTCGGCATCGGCTTCGCCCTGATAGAAGGAGTAATACAGGGTGCCGGTAATGGCATCACCGGCGTGCAGCTTGAGTAGATTGTCGTATTGCGCTTCAGCCTGGGCGAACAGCGTGGTGAGACGCGGGAAGCCGCCCAGCTCAACCTCAATGGACTCGCCACCCAGGGTCAGCGTCTGGGCGGTCAAGCTATCAAGATGCGAATGGTGGTCGTTGACGTGGGCGATATTCAACGTCAGCGGCTGGGCGGCTTCCTCAGGCTCATCCTTATTATCACTACTACTGCTGTTGCACGCTGCCAGCGTGACGGCCGAAGCCAGTATGGTCAGGACTTTCCACTTATTGTGATACATGCCGCAGGCTCCCTGTTCTGATCGATCCAGACAGCCTGCCGGTGGCCTGTTACCTGGCGGTTACCGGGAAAAAACATCCCGTTAAGAAAACATGACTCTCAATCCTTCTTCCACCGATTAACCAAACGGGTAATCCGTGGGGAGCCGACGATGATCAAGCTGAACGCAACAGGCCAGGCGATATAGAACGCCCGCCACCAGCGGGAAACGAAGCCATCGGCAAGCCCGGTGTTCGCCCAGGTAATTACCAGCGTCATGATGCTGACCATGTAGATGGACATCAGAAAAGCTATCACCAGGGGTATATAACGGCTCTTGATCACTACTTCTTCCTCACGTCTGGTTACTGCCCAGGCTGTTTAATAATACTTGTCATGAAAAGTTGAAACATACAGCTTCTCAACCTTGTCCCGTGCCCATTGAGTCTTGCGCAGAAACTTAAGGGATGACTTGATGGACTGCTCATTCTTGAAGCAATTGATATCGACCCGCTGGGCCAGACCGTCCCAGCCGTAGTGGCTGTGCAGCGCGGTGACAATCTGCTCCAGCGTGACACCGTGCAGGGGATCTCTGGATTTTCCTTCCGTCATTCCGGGTCTTGCTCTGACGTGGCAGCGGAGGATCCTTCACGGACTATTTCGATCAGCGCATTCAAGGCATCGGTAGCGGTAAATATGCCCAGCAATTCATCATTCTCATCCTTGACGATCACACTGCCGACCTTTCTTTCCGACATGAGATACGCCACCTCATCCAGCGGCGTGTCAGCGCTCACCGACAGAGGATCAACGGCCATGATATCCGAGGCGCGTACCTGGAGTTTTTCTGCCTCATTCAAACCCGAGAAAAGCCGAACATCCCGATCACTGAGCACACCCACCACAGCAGTGCCACGCACGACAGGCAGGTGACGAATACCATGCTTCTCCATCAGGAGCCGCAGATCATCAACGGTCATATCCTCCGCTGCCGTGATGGGATCGGGGGTAGTGAATTCTTCGACTGGAACACGTATGGGCATGGTAAACCTCCTGTCTTACTCCGCAGAATGCGGGTGTAGCGAATACGATGGTTCACCATATTGCCCAATAGATCAATTGATTAAGCGCAATATGGAGCACTTGGGTGAATGCCGGATGGGATAAAGGGAGTCGCCCGCCAGAACGAATTATCAGCCAACGACATGGCAGGTGAACAACGCCTCTGATTCCGCCCCAAAAGAACGCACGCGTTGGTACTCTCCGAGTGGGCAGAGCGCTGCATGGGGCAGCGCCCATCGCTCAGGAGCATAAATTCATGAGTTCAGCGTTTTCGGGCAAAGTCGTATTGATCACTGGCGCGGCAGCTGGCATCGGCAAGACCACCGCAGAAGCCTTCGCCGCACAGGGTGCGCGCTTGGTATTAGCCGATATTGACGCAGTCAACGGCGAGGCGGTCGTTGCAGGGATTCGCGAACGCGGCGGCGACGCCGTATTCAGCAGCTGCAACGTAGTTGACGCCGAACAAGTAGAAGCACTGCTGACCATGGTTGAAAAGGAATATGGTCGTCTGGACTGCGCCTTCAACAACGCCGGCGTGGAATTGGAACAACACAAAATCGCCGATAGCGACGAAGCAGTGTACGACCGCATCATGGACGTCAACGTCAAAGGCGTATGGCAGTGCATGCGTTTTGAAATTCCGCTGATGCTCAAGCACGGCGGTGGCACCATCGTTAATACTGCCTCTATCGCCGCGCTGGGCGCAGCGCCCAGAATGAGCATCTACGCTGCCAGCAAGCACGCTGTATTGGGCCTGACCCGCTCAGCAGCGGTGGAGTATGCTCGCAAAGGCGTGCGCATCAATGCCGTATGCCCTGCCGTAATCGATACAGACATGTTCCGCCGTGCCGTTGAGATCGAGCCCCGCAAAGCCGAATCGGCCGCCGCCCTGCATCCTATTGGCCGCATCGGCAAAGCTGAAGAAGTCGCCGCTGCTGTGCTCTATCTGTGCTCGGAAGCAGCCGGCTTTACCACAGGTATCGCATTACCTGTGGATGGTGGCAGTACCTGTATCTGAGATGGTACCAAGATAATGGCTGGCGAGCCGAAACTTGCTGCGTATCGCAGGCGCTAGCCATCTCCAGCCCACTGGCAGCCTGGCAATGCCTGACTCCCTTCAGGAACGCCAAGCCCAACCAGGCAGTCAATCCCGTAAATTTACAACCTTTCGCGAATCATGTCCGTCGCCCTGGCTTCGACTGTACGCTGTATCCGATCTTCAATCTCGCTGCATAACGACTCCACTTCCTGTGCTGAAGTCCCCACTACAACAAAACTCCACTCGCTCGCATCCAACCGTTCGCGCTCACCACTTTCGCATACCGCCACTGCCGGATGCCGCCCGTAGCGCTCGTGAATCCCACCCATTCGCTGCCGCTTCTCCTTCAGCGACCGACAACCTGGAAGAGAAAATTTCATTGTTAAAATAATCACTTGCATAGTCTGCCCCCACACCGGTTAGCAATTCCAGCCTTGAGGCCGCTCAAACTGAACCATTGTCATCATCCGAAGTAGACTTGTCGGCCTTGCCCGGCTGGCGGCTGGATAGCGCAAACGAGATGGCAATGCCCAGCGCAAGATTGTCCAGCACAGTACCAAATACTGCACCAATGGCGACACCCATCGCGATGCCTACTCCAAGATAGCTTTTCTGCTGGCCCTTCTGGGACATGCCTACGCCTCCTCAGGATGGAGAATTCAATCTAGCTGATTACGACCAACCCTGTAATTGGACATGCCCATGGGGCACTATAAGGGTATGGTGCAGGGACAAGTAAAGGCAGGTGGCAAGCAATGAATGGATTGAACTACGGAACGGAATTGCTGGGCTTGCTGATTGCCCTGGCGGTAGGGTTGATCATCGGATTCGAGCGGGGTTGGCAGTCTCAGAACCTGGATATCGATCGGCACCAGCAGATCGACGATCAGACAGTAACCGGCATCCGCACATTTGGTCTGCTGGGTCTGGCCGGCGGGGTGGTCGCGCAGCTGGGCATGCTGTCCTCGGATTGGATATTGGCGGCGGCGCTGCTGGGCGTCACCGCCCTGCTTATCGTCGGTTACATCCACAGCAGCAAGGTCACCGGTGACCTTGGAGCCACCACTGAAGTAGCCGCGCTGCTGGCTTTCCTGCTTGGCGCGCTCGCCATGCACGGTCTGTATCTGGAAGCAGCCACAGCCGCGGTGATTACCGCAGTACTGCTCGGGGCCAAGGAGCGATTGCATACGCTGCTGCGCAGTCTGTCCCGCCTGGAGCTGAATGCATCGTTGCAACTGCTGGTGATCGTGCTGGTGATCTTGCCGCTGCTACCGAACGAGGCCATGGGGCCGTGGGACAGCATCAACCCACAGGTAATCGGCTGGCTGGTTATTCTGATTGCCAGCATCAGTTTCGCTGGTTATTTCGCCGTCAGACTGTTGGGCGACCGTGTCGGGCTAGTGCTGACCGCCCTGCTCGGCGGACTCGCGTCCAGCACCGCATTGACCCTCGCCTTCTCGCGTATGGCGCGCTCGGATGGCAGCCGCAACGCCCTGCTTGGAGCGGGTATTGCCCTGGCCTGCGGCACCATGGCGTTACGTTTGCTGCTGGAAGTCGCGGTGGTCAACCGCACACTGCTGCTGCCCGTGCTGCCGGGCTTGCTCGGGCTGGCACTGGTACCCCTGCTGGCATTGTTGTGGATCCTGTTACGCCGCCGGGACGAACAGCCGGTAGGCCATACACCACCGATGCATAACCCGCTGGATCTGCAACAGGCATTGATCATGGCCGGGTTCCTGGCGCTGATCTTCATATTGTCCAAGGGTGCGGAGCATTGGTTTGGCAGTGAGGGCGTCTATATCCTCGCAGTCATTGCCGGGATTGCCGACGTGGATGCCGTAACCATCGCGCTGGCGCAGCAAGCCAAGGGCGAACTGGCCAACGACGTCGCCGTGCGCGGCATTCTCCTTGCTGCGCTGACCAATACCGCCGTCAAGGCCGGGATAGTGTTGGTAATTGGCGGCCTGCCACTGGCGCGCTGGGCCAGCTCGATCCTGCTGGTGGCATTGGCGGCAGGCGTTCTCGGCTTGCTTTTTGTCTGATGATAAAATGCCGCTGTCCAGTCAGCGTCAAGCTGAACTGCCCTGCCTACCGGGCCTCCCCGTATATCTCTACCCGCAACTGGATTTTACGGGCGTTGGCATAGTTGCAAACGTCCGTCATCAGCTGGATCCAGTCCGCCAGATCAGCCTCATTCTCCTCGGATGCGTCCTCAATCGAGAAGCGCCATAGCGCAGGTTCTACCAGCTGATCCACATGATCGAGTAACAGATCATAGGCTGCATCCCAGTTGTCTCCGAAGTAATCCGGAAAGTTGAAAGCGCCACAGAGCGCCCGCAACAGCGTCGACTTGTTCAGCTGGCCATTCGCATCCAGTGCAACGGCAGGTTGATCAAGCTGGTGCCTCGGCTGCCAGGTGATTGGCACGGACTGGTCAGGTGCTATCGTCATGTCAGTGCCCCCTGATTCGGGTAAAGGAACGGTAGTGATCCTCCGTGTAATAGAACTCCACAGGCGGGTTACCACCGGTCACCACCCGGCGCGGCCCTCGGTGCGACAAGCCGGGCGTGTCCACTGTGTATTCCCGGTAATATCCCCGCGGCTTGCTTGGCAACAATCGCTCCCGATTTTCGAAGGTGATGCCGTCGCGTTGGTAAGGGAATGGCCCGTTTCGGCTGATCCGCCCCAGCGTCTTCTGCAGCTCCTGTTCCTGCGCCGACGGGTTCGAGTAACCAGCGGAATCGGACTGAGCAGAGCCGCCGCTATCAAGCAGAGCATCAAGATGCCCGCCCTGCTGAAGTTGGAACAGACCAAAGGCGAAGGCCAGAACAAATAGGATTTTCTTCACAGAAGGTACTCAGGGGTCGCAATCATCGGCGTCAGCATCATGCCTCTGAATCAATTATTTATAAACAACCGCATGGCGGGCCGCTTTTCCTCGATCGTTCTCTCATGACGATGAATGAAAGACGAATGAAGCCTTCATGGTAAAGTAGCCACTCAAGCTGACTGGACAATCGAATGCTCATATATCTACTGATCGCCTGCGACCGCCTCGAGGACAAGCAGGAGAAGAAACTCAGGCAGAACCTGCCGGAGCTGCAAGCCGCTCTGCAGGCATACATCGAGGCTAACGCCACCCACAATGTCACCTTGATCAATGAATGCGAGAGCGACGACTGCGAGGACTGGCGGCTGGGCATCAGCCAGCCGGTGACGAAGAACACCCACCTCAACTTCCCGGTGGATCTGTTCAACGGGCTGGCCGAGCAATATGACGTTGATTGTGAAGTGGGTTATGTCGAGGACGGTGTCCGGGAGCCGGTCAGCTACTTTGGCAAGCACGAGGGCAAGGGCGAGGCATTTTTAATCGCAGAGTATCTGGGGCTGTAGGCTCTGCGCGCATCAACGGCCAGAGCGCGCAGCAATCGGATGCATCTCACCCTCACCGATAAGCACGGCACCAGAAAAACGGCGCAGGAAACTATGCCAAAAAGGCACGCTCGGGCTGGGTCGGTGTTGGAAGAAGTCGCCCAGCACAATCAACTACCGCTCTTCGCCATATATCACTACCTCCAGATTCAACCCGCGAGATCTTCACTCTCCAACCGGGAGGCATCATTAATTGAGAAGCTCCACCGTAGTGGTATCCAAGATTTGTCCTTTATGGATAATAGTCTATACAGTGTGAATGACGCCTTATGCGTAATCCCAATAGCCGCCACCCGAGAAAGCGGTGAAAGGACAGGATTTGCGCCGTGATTGATAGGCATCAAGAGCATTCCCCTGCTCTGATGCGGTAGGAGCAAACATGACCAAACACCCAAGGAGAGCAATCATGAGTCTGGTACCACGCAATGCCTTTTTTGATATGGATTCCCTTTTTGACAACTTCTTTGCCCCGGCAACAGCTGCCGAAGGCAAGAGCGGCTTTTTTTCGCCGCGCGTCGACCTGAAGGACAAGGGCGATGCCTATGAAGTGACTGCCGAGCTGCCCGGCGTAAAGAAAGAAGACATTCATGTCACCATTGAGAACGGCGTTTTGTCGATCGAAGCTGAGACCAAACAGGAGGACAAGGAAGAGAAGGATGGCAAGATCATCCGTCAGGAGCGCCGCTATGGAAAATATGTACGTAGCTTCAGCGTGGGCCATGACGTCAAGGAAAGCGATGTCGACGCCGCTTTCGATAATGGGGTGCTGAAACTGAACGTTCCCAAGGGCAAGCCTGAACAGGCAGCAAAGCAACGCGTCAACATCAAATAAGGGATACTGATGCGCTGTAGTGGCCAACTGATTCCGAGCGCGGTTTCAGGTTTTTTCCGCCACTGCCGGTGCAATTCCATGTAAGACGCACCCGTCCCTCGTCGAAGATCGACATCTTCACGGGGGACAATTGAGGCGCGAGAATGTTATCCCTGAAAACATAAAAATTGACATGGCTGCCATATGCTGTAAGGTGGCTCTCGTTAGGAAGTTCTGATCTATATTGTAAAAGCCTGTTCGATCCCTGCCAGTAGCTAGCAACTCTTCAGCATATAATCGTTCCGTATTTTTTAGTAATAGACTCTTTCCGGCAACACCGGTCCGATTGGGCCATCAAAATTCTATATGTAGGTACGATTATGTCAGCAGTTACTGGTACAGTTAAATGGTTCAACGAAGCAAAAGGTTTCGGTTTTATTGAGCAAGCATCGGGTGCAGATGTGTTTGCTCACTTCAGCGCCATCACCGGCTCAGGCTTCAAAACCCTGGCCGAAGGCCAACGTGTCAGCTTCAACGTGACTCAAGGCCAGAAAGGCCTTCAGGCAGAGAACATTCAAGCTATCTAAGATGGCTTGACTCGGCGCTTCTGCGCTGATGTTCATCGAGTAGGGTGAGGCGGCGACGCCTCACCCTACTCGATGATCCTGACACCAGGCCCGCACCATGCAGGCGAGTGATGGCCGCTATGCTAGGATGTGCCATTCTTGATTACTGGCGGGATTGAGCATGGATCAGCTGCAGACAATGCAGATCTACGTTCAGGTAGTGGATAGCGGCAGCTTCACGCAGGCCGCCGAGGTGCTGCAATTACACCGACCGACTATCACCAAGGCCGTACAGCAGCTTGAGCGGGAGTTGGGAGTTCGGTTGCTGCATCGTACTACGCGCAAGGTCAGCATGACCGCAGAGGGCAGCGAATTCTATCAACGCTGCAGACGGCTTCTGAAAGAAGTGAGTGACACATTCAGTTCGTTCACCAGCCATGCGGTCGTTCCCACAGGCCGCTTGCGCCTGGACCTGCCCGTCACACTGGCAAAGTCAGTGATCATTCCAGTCTTGCCTGATTTCCAGCGACGTTACCCGCAGATCGAACTGGTCCTGGGCGCGACGGATCAGCCCGTGGATTTGTTCGACGATGGCATCGACTGCGTCGTCAGGCTGGGGGAGCTGAAGGACTCCAGCCTGGTGGTGAGGCGGATTGGTGCAATACCAATGGTGACCTGTGCTTCTCCAGAGTATCTGGAGCGCCATGGTATGCCCACAAGTCTGGAAGACCTTGAGCAGCACCGGGCGGTCAACTTCTTCACTGGACGCGAGCGCAAGCTCATGCACTGGGCCTTTCCGTCGAGAACACCACCGTCACGCTGAAACTGCGCAGCGGCATCGTCACCAACGAATCCGAGGCGCTCCTGGCATGCGGGCTCGCAGGTTTCGGCTTGTTGCAGGGTGTAAGGCCCGCCCTGCAACCCTATCTCGATACGGGTCAGCTGGTTCAGGTACTGGCGGATTATCCAGCCGTGCCCAAGCCCGTATCAATCCTGTATCCGAGCCGAAGCTATCTGGCGCCCAAGGTACGTGTCTTCATTGACTGGTTGACGGAGCTGCTTGATCAGCAGCATCCCACCGATGCCGATTGTTAATTATTCACTAACAATCATTTCGAAATTGACGGGCTGATCTTTACCAATCCAGCGATTAATGTGCTCCCCATGCCCCGTCCCCTTCCCGAGGGCGACGAAACAGGAGTTCATTTCCGTGTCCCGAGTAGTCCGTTTTCACCGTACCGGCGATGCCGAAGTTCTGCAAATCGACGAGGTGGATGTCGCCGCCCCACAAGCGGGTGAGGTGCAGATTCGTGTCAAAGCACTCGGAATCAATCGTGCCGAAATCATGTACCGAACCGGCCAGTACGTCATCGAGCCTCGCTTTCCGGCTATCCTGGGTTATGAAGCTGCTGGCCTCGTGGAAGCGCTCGGCCCCGATGTGTCCGGCTTCAACATCGGCGATGCCGTCAGCGTAGTCCCGGCTTTTTCGTTTGCTGATTACGGGATGTATGGCGAGCTGGTTAACGTTCCCGTGCACGCGCTGGTGAAGCATCCGGAGAACCTGTCCTTCGTAGAAGCCGCCGCCAGCTGGATGATGTTCATCACCGCCTACGGCGCGCTGATCGATATCGGCAATCTGCAGGCTGGTGAAACCGTGCTGATTCGAGCCGCGTCCAGCAGCATGGGACTGGCCGCCATTCAGATCGCCAACATGGTCGGTGCGGTGCCGGTCGCACTCACCCGTTCCAGCCAAAAACGCCAGGCGCTACTCGAAGCCGGCGCCGCCCACGTCATTGCCACTGAAGAACAGGATCTGATCAACGAAGTCATGTCGATCACCGACGGCAAAGGCGCCCGCATGGCCTTCGATCCCGTTGGCGGTGCGTACGCGAGAAATATCTTCAAGGTGCTCGGCATGCAGGGCATCTTCTTCCAGTACGGTGCACTGGATGCCCAGGATATTCCCGTGCCCGTCATGGATGTGCTCGGCAAGCATCTGACCCTGCGGGGTTATGAACTGTTCGAAATCACCGGTAATCCGGAAAAGCTCGAGCAAGCCAAGGCCTTCGTCAACGCAGGACTGGCCAGCGGCAAACTGCGGCCGGTGATCGACCAAACCTTCGCGTTTGAGGATATTGCCAAGGCGCATCGTCATATGGAAGCCAATGCACAGGTCGGCAAGATTGTTGTGACGGTGTAACGGCCATTTGAGGCAGCCCAAACTGATGAGATGGGCTGCTTCGTGAATGAAAGATCGAGCCGAAACCACTTTTAGTAGGACGGCAATCGGCCGAAACCTGCCTGTCATAAAGGGCCTGCTTCAATCAGCCAATTTGACTTTCCGCAGACAGCGGGTTGCCGCAGGCGAGACCGTGAGCTGTCTAATCAAGGGTGCCACCACCGCCCCACCTCGCTATAATGACCGTTTTGCGACTCTGTCTTACGGCGTGCGGAGTGTTCTGCATCAATAGCCCCCACCGATCGGCGGGCCATGCGGGATTCCTGTAACCTGCCGTGACGCCCTTTACCGTCGCCAGCCCTATACCGGACAGCCAAAACACCCATGGATAAAACCTACCAGCCCCACGCTATTGAATCTTCCTGGTACCAGACCTGGGAGCAGAACAATTACTTTGCTCCGCAGGGTTCTGGCGAGTCTTACACCATTGCCCTGCCGCCGCCGAACGTGACCGGTAGCCTGCACATGGGCCATGGCTTCAATAACGCGATCATGGATGCGCTGATCCGTTTCCGCCGCATGCAGGGTCGCAACACCCTGTGGCAACCGGGTACCGACCATGCGGGTATTGCCACGCAGATGGTGGTGGAACGTCAGCTCGGCGCGCAGGGTGTGAGCCGGCATGATCTGGGCCGTGAGAAATTCCTGGAGAAGGTCTGGGAATGGAAGGAAGAGTCCGGCGGCACCATTACCGGGCAGATTCGCCGACTCGGCAGTTCGGTGGACTGGAGCCGTGAGCGCTTTACCATGGATGAGGGTATGTCCGCTGCGGTGCAGGAGGCCTTTGTGCGCCTGCACGAGGGCGGGCTGATCTACCGTGGCAAGCGTCTGGTCAACTGGGACCCGGCGTTCCACACCGCCATTTCCGATCTGGAGGTGGAAAACCACGACGAGACCGGTTCGCTGTGGCACCTGCGTTATCCGCTGGCCGATGGCGCGACCACGGCTGACGGCAAGAATTATCTGATCGTTGCCACTACCCGCCCGGAAACCATGCTGGGTGATACTGCGGTGGCGGTGAACCCGGAGGATGAGCGTTACCAGGCGCTGATCGGCAAGTTCGTCGAGCTGCCTTTGGTCGGCCGGCGCATTCCGATTGTCGGCGATGACTACTGCGACCCGGAGTTCGGTACCGGCTGCGTGAAAATCACCCCGGCCCATGATTTCAATGACTATGAAGTGGGCAAGCGCCACAGCCTGCCGCTGATCAACGTGCTGGACAAGGACGCGGCCATTCTGGGCACCGCGCAGGTCTTCAATATAGATGGCAGCGTCAACGATACGGTCGATGGCACCCTGCCCGCCGCCTATGCCGGTCTGGATCGTTTCGAGGCGCGCAAGCGCATCGTTGAGGACTTTGATGCCGCTGGCCTGCTGGAGAAGATCGAGCCGCACAGCCTGAAGACGCCCAAGGGCGACCGCTCCGGTGCGGTGATCGAGCCTTGGCTGACTGATCAATGGTACGTGTCCACCAAGCCGCTGGCCGAGCCGGCGATTGCGGCGGTGGAAGATGGCCGCATCCAGTTTGTGCCCAAGCAGTACGAGAATATGTACTTCAGCTGGATGCGCGACATTCAGGATTGGTGTATCTCCCGCCAGCTGTGGTGGGGCCACCGCATTCCGGCGTGGTATGACGAGGCGGGCAACGTCTATGTCGGCCGCGACGAGGCGGAAGTGCGCGCCAAGCACAATCTGGGCGATATCGCGCTGCGTCAGGACGAGGACGTGCTGGACACCTGGTTCAGTTCGGGCCTGTGGACTTTCTCTACTCTGGGCTGGCCGGAGCAGACCGAGGCGCTGAAGACCTTCCACCCGACCGATGTGCTGGTGACCGGTTTCGACATCATCTTCTTCTGGGTGGCGCGCATGATCATGCTGACCATGCACCTGATGAAGCATGGCGATGGCAGTGCGCAGATTCCGTTCAAGACGGTGTATGTGCATGGTCTGGTGCGCGACAGTCAGGGCCAGAAGATGTCCAAGTCCAAGGGCAACGTGCTTGACCCGCTGGATATCATCGACGGCATCGATCTGGAAACCCTGGTGAAGAAGCGCACCAGCGGCATGATGCAGCCCAAGCTGGCAGAAAAGATCGAGAAGCAGACCCGCGCCGAGTTCCCCGAAGGTATCGCTGCCTACGGTACTGACGCGCTGCGCTTCACCAACCTGTCACTGGCCTCCACCGGCCGGGACATCAAGTTCGATATGGGCCGGGTTGAGGGTTACCGCAACTTCTGCAACAAGATCTGGAATGCCGCGCGCTATGTGATGATGCAGTGCGAGGACAAGGATGTTGGCGTGAATGGTGAACCCGTCGAGCTGACCCTGGCCGACCGCTGGATCATCTCCCAGCTGCAGCGTACCGAGGCGGAAGTGACCCGCCAGCTGGATCAGTTCCGCTTTGATCTGGCCGCCACCGCGCTGTACGAGTTCATCTGGAACCAGTACTGCGACTGGTATCTGGAACTGTCCAAGCCGGTACTGTGGGACGAGAACGCCCCGGCCGAGCGCCAGCGCGGCACCCGCCGCACACTGGTACGGGTACTGGAGACCGCGCTGCGTCTGGCGCACCCGTTCATGCCCTTTATTACCGAAGAAATCTGGCAGCGCATCGCGCCCATGGCCGGCAAGACCGGTGCCACCATCATGCTGCAGCCCTGGCCGGTGGCGGCGGATGACCGCATTGATACCGTCGCCGAAGGTGATATTGAGTGGCTCAAGGGCCTGATCGAGGGCGTGCGCAATATCCGCGGCGAAATGAACATCGCCCCCGGCAAGGCGCTGGAAGTATTGTTGCGCAAGGTCGGCAGCGACGATCAGCGCCGCCTGAGCGAGAACGAAGCCTTCCTCAGGAAGCTGGCCAAACTGGAGTCCATCCGCGTACTGTCTGACGCTGAAGAAGCACCGCTGGCCGCCACCGCACTGGTCGGCGAGCTGGAAGTACTGGTGCCCATGGCTGGCCTGATCGACAAGGACGCCGAACTGACGCGTCTGGACAAGGAAATCACCCGTTTGCAGGGTGAGGTCAAGCGCATTGGCGGCAAGCTGGGTAACGAAGGTTTCGTCGCCAAGGCTCCGGCTGCGGTGATCGAGAAGGAGCGTGCGAAGCTGGAAGAGGCCGAAAAAGCCCTGACCCAGCTGAGCGAACAACGGGCGCATATCGCCAGTTTGTAGCAGACACGGACACAATAACCAGAAAGGGCCTCTGCCTGCCCAAAAGGAAACAACATGAAGTCACCTGTCAGTAAATGGCTGTCTCTGGGAGCGCTGGCGATGGCGCTGGCCATTCCGTTTTCCAATGCTGCTGCCGAAACCAAATCGGTAGCCGCTACCGCCATCGTCGAGCATCCCGCGCTGGACTCGGTGCGTGACGGCGTGCGCGCTGCACTGGAAGAAGCCGGTTACACCGCTGGCGATAACCTGAAATGGCAATACCAGACCGCTCAGGGCAACACCGCCACTGCCGGCCAGATCGCCCGCAAGTTTGTCGGTGACAAGCCTGACGTGATCGTCGCCATCGCTACCCCATCGGCCCAGGCCGTGGTTGCCAGCACCAAATCCGTACCTGTGGTATTTGCTGCCGTGACTGATCCGGTTGCCGCGCAGCTGGTGCGTGACTGGGAGCCTTCCGGCAATAACGTGACCGGCGTTTCCGATGAGCTGGAACTGGATCGCCAGATGGAACTGGTCAAGCGTGTAGTACCCAACGCTACCCGCGTCGGCATGGTCTACAACCCCGGTGAAGCCAACTCGATGGTCGTGGTCGAGCGCCTGCGCGAGCTGCTGCCAACCATGGGCATGACTCTGGTTGAAGCTGCTGCACCGCGTACTGTTGACGTTGGCTCGGCTGCCCGCAGCCTGGTTGGCAAGGTGGACGTGATTTACACCAGTACCGACAACAACGTGGTCTCGGCCTATGAGTCGCTGGTCAAGGTAGGTATCGAGACCAAGACGCCGCTGGTCGCCTCCGACACTGACAGTGTTACCCGCGGTGCCATCGCGGCACTGGGTATCGACTACTACCAGCACGGTGTCCAGGCCGGTAAGGTCGCAGTGCGTGTACTCGAAGGTGAAGCACCCGGCAGCATTGCGCCGCAGAAAACCGGTGAACTGAGCCTGTATATCAACCGCTCCGCTGCTGCGGCTCAGGGTGTCACCCTGTCCCAGGAGCTGCTGGACTCGGCCGCCGAGATCATCGACTGATCCGACCTGCGCCGGCGCTCCCGCGTCGGCGCAGCCGTTCACCAAAGGCTTAACATCCCATGTCATTGTTTTCCCTGTTTGGCGCTCTTGAACTCGGCCTGATCTTCAGTCTGGTAGCACTGGGTGTATTCATTTCCTTCCGTCTGCTGCGTTTTCCCGACCTGACCGTGGACGGCAGTTTTCCTCTGGGTGGCGCCGTTTGCGCCGTTCTGATTGCCAATGGCATGGACCCCTTCCTCGCCACACTGATCGCGACCCTGGCCGGAGCACTGGCCGGTATGATCACCGCAGTACTCAACGTGCATCTGAAGATCATGGATCTGCTGGCCAGTATCCTGATGATGATTGCGCTGTACTCGATCAACCTGCGCATCATGGGCCGGCCGAATATTCCGCTGATCATGGAACCGACCGTGTTCAGCATCCTCCAGCCGGAATGGCTGCCTGACTACATCGCCCGGCCGCTGATCCTGCTGGTGGTGGTGCTCGCAGCCAAGTTCCTGCTGGATGCCTATTTCTCCACCCGCCAGGGCCTGGCGATTCGCGCTACCGGCTCCAATCCGCGCATGAGCCGGGCGCAGGGCGTCAATACCGGTGCCATGGTGATTCTCGGCATGGCCATTTCCAACGCACTGGTCGGCCTGGCCGGCGCGATGTTCGTGCAGACCCAGGGCGGCGCGGATATCTCCATGGGCATTGGCATCATCGTTATCGGTCTGGCAGCGGTCATCATTGGTGAGAGCATTCTGCCGGCACGGCGCATCTTCTACCTGACCCTGGCTGTGGTAATCGGCGCGGTGATCTACCGCTTCTTTATCGCGCTGGCGTTGAACAGTGACTTCATCGGTCTTCAGGCCCAGGATCTGAACCTGATCACCGCAGTGCTGGTGGTTATCGCGCTGGTCATCCCGCTGATCAAACAACGTCTGACCCGCAGGAGGCACGCCTGATGCTCAGCGCCCAGAATCTGAAAATCACCTTCAACCACGGCACGCCGATCGAGACCAAGGCGCTGCAGGGGTTGTCGCTGGAAATTCCCACCGGCCAGTTCGTTACCGTGATCGGTACCAACGGCGCGGGCAAGTCGACCTTCCTCAATGCGGTATCCGGAGACCTGCCGGTAGACAGCGGCCGGATCTTGATCGATGGCGACGACGTGACCCGGTTGCCGGTATGGAGCCGCGCCAACCGCGTGGCACGGGTATTCCAGGATCCCATGGCCGGCACCTGTGAAGACCTGACCATCGAGGAAAACCTCGCCCTGGCCCAGCAGCGCGGTCAACGCCGCGGCCTGCGCCGGGCGGTACAGCGCGAGATGCGCGATGAGTTCCGCGAGCGGCTGGCGACCCTGGGGCTGGGACTGGAAAACCGCCTGACCGACCGTATCGGCCTGCTCTCCGGTGGCCAGCGTCAGGCCGTCAGCCTGCTGATGGCAGCCATCCAGCCGTCACGCATTCTGCTGCTGGACGAGCACACTGCCGCGCTCGACCCGCGCACCGCTGACTTTGTTCTGCAACTGACCGCCCGTATCGTTGAGGAAAAAAAACTCACCACCATGATGGTCACCCACAGCATGCGCCAGGCGCTGGACGTGGGTGACCGCACGGTGATGCTGCACCAGGGACAGGTAGTACTGGACGTAGCCGGAGATGAACGCAAAGGCCTGGACGTACCTGACCTGCTGCACATGTTCGAGAAGGTGCGTGGCGAGAAGCTGGCGGATGATGCGCTGCTGTTGAGCTAGCAAGAGGGCGGCTTGTTACCACAGGCCGCCCGGCGCTGACTATCGTTGCGAGTCAGCTGACAAAATTGATCCCTGACAAGTCAGCCTGCCAGCGCAACGCGGACAATATGCACGCCCCATTCCCATCACTGGCGACAATCGCCGCTGATCCGCAGGCCCGCGCCCAGGCCTGCACACTGATTTCAAAATCGAGATGGAGTTCTACCCATGTATGTGTTGATGGCGGTCATCTTTGTAGTTGGCTATTTATGTATTACGCTGGAGCATCCTTTGAAGCTCGATAAAGCGGCGTCGGCGATCCTCACGGCAGCGCTGGTCTGGGCCGTACTGGTTCTGGGGGCAGACCAGATTCTGCCGGCGCTGGGCAGCGATGGCCAGACAAGCGCATCCGCTTTCGTAATCAGCGAACTGCGCCATCATCTGGGTGAAATATCCGAGATTCTGTTCTTCCTGCTGGGGGCGATGACCATCGTCGAGTTGATCGACGCCCACGGCGGCTTCAAGGCCATCACTGATCGCATCACCACGCGCAAACGCGTGTCGCTACTGTGGATCATAGGTCTGCTGACCTTCTTCCTCTCCGCGGCGCTGGATAACCTGACCACCACCATCGTGATGGTCTCGCTGCTGCGCAAACTGGTGAGGGGTCGCCCCGAACGCTGGCTGTATGTCGGTATCGTGGTGATTGCCGCCAACGCCGGCGGTGCCTGGTCTCCGATCGGCGACGTCACCACCACCATGCTCTGGATCGGCGGACAGATTACCGCACAGCAGGTCGTTACCCACCTGTTCCTCCCCAGCCTCGTATGTCTGCTGGTGCCGCTGATCATTCTCAGTCTGCGCCTGAAAGGCGACGCGCCGCGCCCCCGCGTACGTGCTCACGTAGCCGAGAGCGGTCACCCGACCACCGGCCGCGAACGCAACCTGGTACTGGCGATGGGTATCGGTGCGTTGTTGTTTGTTCCGGTGTTCAAGACCGTGACCGGGCTGCCCCCGTACATGGGCATTCTGTTCGGTCTGGGCGTGCTGTGGGTCGCCACCGAGATCATGCACAAGGACAAGAAACCTGAACTCAAACACCCGCTGTCAGTGATCGGTGTTCTGCACCGGGTTGATACCCCGAGCATCCTGTTCTTTCTCGGTATCCTGCTGGCGGTCTCCGGTCTGGCAACGGCTGGTCATCTGAGCCAGGTGGCGGTGGCTCTGCGCGATGGTCTGGGCAACGTTTTTGCCATCAACTATGCCATCGGCCTGCTGTCTGCCGTGGTGGATAACGTGCCACTGGTCGCCGGGGCGATGAAGATGTATCCACTGGTGACTGACGGCACGCTCTCTTCCGCCGCTGCCTCCGAGTCCGAGTGGCTGAACCAGTTCGTTACCGATGGCCGGTTCTGGCAACTGCTGGCGTTCTGCGCCGGTACCGGAGGCAGCACCCTGATCATTGGTTCTGCAGCAGGTGTAGCCGCCATGGGCATGGAGAAAATCGGCTTCTTCTGGTACATCAAGCGCGTCAGCCTGCTGGCCTTCCTCGGCTACAGCGCCGGGGCGGCGGTGTACTTCCTCATCTATATGTAAAAGCATCCTCCGGGGGCGCCCAGCGCCCCCGGAGGATGTCATCGGGCAATTCAGTGTTGCTTTAAAGCCGGGATCAGATGGCCTGAGCCGGCTATATAGTTTGCGCTTGAATGCAGCCTGGGCTAGCCTGCGCATGCTTCTCAAAGGGATGTGCATATGCAAGCTACCTACGATATCCGGGCGCCCAAACGGTCAGCCACCCTCAGCATCAATGAAGATCTGCTCAACAAGGCAAGAGAGTTGGATAGATCTCAGAACCAGGGTGGTAGTACCGCTCTACCCCTGCGACGCATTACTCTCCCGGCGCTCCGCTTTTACATGTGCGCTGCCTCTGATTGACTGACGATGAATCGAGTTACAAGGCTGTTCAACCTGTCGGATGAGTCCGGGGTATTACGTACGTCTGTCGCCGCGACATTGCTCTTCTCGCTGTTCGGTATCACCTTCGGCATCCTCTCGGGCTCCTTCTCGATCGTGTTCGACGGGGTCTACTCGCTGGTGGATGCCTGCATGAGTCTGCTGTCACTGGTGGTGGCCAGGCTGATTGCCGCTGCGGCAGCTATCAAGCCGGTCTCGCGCAGATTGCAGGAACGCTTCTCCATGGGCCTGTGGCACCTGGAGCCAATGGTGCTGTGCCTCAACGGCACCCTGCTGGTCAGTGTTGCGACCTATGCGCTGTTCAACGCGGTCGGCAGTCTGCTGGAAGGTGGGCGCGACCTGGAATTTGGCTGGGCCATTCTCTATACCGCCGTCACCCTGATCGCCTGTGTTTTCATGGCCAATGCCGAACGCCGGGCCAACCGCAAGATCAATTCTGATTTTGTTGCGCTGGATATCAAGGGCTGGTTCATGGCCGGCGCCATTACCGCCGCGCTGCTGATCGCCTTTGTCGTCGGCTATCTGGTTCAGGGCACCGGGCTGCAGTGGATTTCGCCTTATATCGACCCGGTGATTCTGGCGGCTGTCTGCATGTTCATCATCCCCTTGCCCATATCCACCATTCGCCAGGCACTGGCGGATATCTTTCTGGTCACCCCGGCGGATCTCAAGGAGCATGTGGATACGGTTGCCAAAGCATTCAAGGAAAAGCACGGGCTGGTTTCATATCGCGCCTACGTTGCCCGTATGGGTCGCTGCAGAGAGATAGAGATCTACTTCATAGTCCCGCCAGACGCGCCTGCCCGCACCATTGCCGAATGGGATGCGCTGCGCGAGGAGGTGGGCGAACTGATCGGTGACAAGGGCCCGGATCGCTGGCTGACAGTGGTGTTTACCGGTGACCCGGAATGGGCGGAGTAACGCCAGGACAGCGTGCCCGTTGTGGCAACAGTATCAACCCTGCAGCATTGCCGTACCAAAGCGCACTTGATCGAAATGCGGAACGGTTGAAATCAGTCGGCGTGCAGACGCCAACCGCTGTGACTTGATATAGAGTAGCAGCATATCAAATACCCGAATAAACACTCTCACCCTCGCCGCACTGGCGTTTCTGCTTAATAGCAAGGATCTGACGACTGCCCCCATGAATACCCAGTTGACGATTACCCTCGCCCTGCTGCTGGCCAGCATGGTGCTCTTTATCCGAAACAAGCCGCGCATGGACGTGGTCGCGCTGCTGGTCATCGTCGCCCTGCCATTGAGCGGCGTGCTCACCGTGCAGGAGGCCGTGGCCGGTTTCAGTGACCCCAGCGTGCTGCTGATTGCCGCGCTGTTCGTCATCGGCGATGGCTTGGTACGGACCGGGATTGCCTACAAGCTGGGCGACTGGATGGCGCATCAGGCCGGCAGCAGTGAGACGCGCCTGATCGTCTTGCTGATGCTGACGGTGGCGATGCTCGGCTCGGTGATGAGTTCCACCGGGGTTGTGGCGATTTTCATTCCGGTGGTGATGAGTGTCAGTATGCGCATGGGCATTCCCCCTTCGCGGCTGATGATGCCGCTGAGTTTTGCCGGGCTGATCAGCGGCATGCTGACGCTGGTGGCGACCCCGCCCAACCTGGTGGTCAACAGTGAACTGGTGCGCAACGGTCTGGACAGTTTTTCGTTTTTCAGTTTTACCCCCATCGGTCTGGTGGTGCTGTTCAGCGGTATCGGTTACATGCTGATTGCCCGCCGCTGGCTGGGCAGCGGCGGGGCCGGCGATGATCAGCCCGAACGCCAGACCATGCAGGATCTGGCGGCGCTGTATCAGCTCACCGAGCGGGAAAGACGGCTGCAGGTTGAAGCCGGCTCGCCCCTGGTCGGCCGCCCGCTGAATGAGCTGGAGTTGCGCAGCGAATACGGCATCAATGTCATTGCCCTTGAGCGCCAGCGGCGCTTTCGCAACCTGCTGCAGGTTGCGACCGGCAATACGGTACCGCAGCCCGGGGATATCCTGCTGGTGGACCTGGCCAGCCCGGCCATCGCTCTGCTCGGCGCCTATCAGGAAATCGGCGTTACTCCGGTAACGCTGGCAAGCTCCTACTACAGTGAACATTCGCACCAGCTGGGCCTGGCCGAGGTGGCGCTGCCGCCGGAGTCGCGTCTGCCGGGCAAGACCATTCAGGAACTGGCGTTCCGCAGCCGCCACCGCCTCAATGTGGTCGGCTTGCGGCGCAACGGCAAGGCCCTGCCGGGCCTGCTGGTGGATGAAAAGCTCAAGGCGGGTGACACGCTGCTGGTCGCCGGCAGCTGGAAGGACATCGACCGTCTGCACCTGTTGACCAAGGATTTCGTGCTGCTCAGCCTGCCGACGGAAATCAAGGAAGTGGTACCCGCTGCGCGCAAGGCACCCTATGCGCTGCTCAGCCTGGGCGTGATGATTGCCCTGATGGTATCCGGGCTCGTCTCCAATCTGATGGCCGCGCTGATCGGTTGTCTGCTCATGGGCGCCTTCAAGTGCATCACCATGGACTCGGCCTATAAATCGATCCACTGGCCCAGCCTGATACTGATCATCGGCATGCTGCCCTTTGCACTGGCGCTGCAGAAGACCGGCGGTATTGATCTGGCCGTGGGTGGGTTGCTGAATGTCTTTGGCGACGCCGGCCCGCGCCTGCTGCTGGCCACGCTGTTTGTTGCCACAGCGGGGATCGGCCTGTTCATTTCCAATACGGCTACCGCAGTGCTCATGGCGCCGGTGGCTATTGCCACCGCCCAGGCCATGGGCGTGTCGCCCTATCCCTTCGTGATGACGGTGGCGCTGGCGGCATCGGCGGCGTTCATGACACCGGTATCCTCACCGGTGAATACTCTGGTACTGGACCCGGGCGGCTATCGCTTCAGTGATTTCATGAAGATCGGCGTGCCATTTACCCTGTTGGTGATGTTGATCAGTGTGCTGCTGGTGCCACTTCTGTTCCCGTTGTAACCAGCGCCGCCCATTTGCGGCCGCTGGTGATCTGGAGTAACGTTCTGCCAGCTTTCGGCATTGCCGACGTTCCTTTTCATCAAGCTCTACCCTTGCGGATTATCCATGCCCATCGACAACAGTATTGTTCACCAGATTCACAAGAAGCCGGATGGCCAGCCCGCCAGTCTGACCCTGCGCGAGGACGAACTGGCCAATAATGAGGCGCTGGAGCAACTGCTCGCCGGCCTGATCGAGACCTATAACAGCAAGCCGAACAAGGCCTGGGGTTATTTCCACGATGAAAGCGGTGCCTACCCCTTCAGTGGCTGGCTGCAACAACTGATCGATGCCGAACTGGATTTCGTAACGTTTTCCAAGCGCTCAACCGAGCAGCTGAAAACCCTGATGGAAGGCTCCAATCTGGCCCTGGGCGGCCACGTGCTGTTTATCCGTTACCGCCAGGGCATGACCGCTTTCCTGATCATTGCGCTACTGCACCATACTGAAGGCGTTACCGTGACCGACACGCTGGAAGTCGCAGCGGCGCGGCACCTGGATCTGTCGGCCTTGAATATGGCGGCACGCATCAATCTGACCGAGTGGAAGCAGAACAGCAGCTCGAAGCAGTACATTTCCTTTATCCGTGGGCGCAGTGGCAAGCGGGTGTCGGACTACTTCCGGGACTTTATCGGCTGTATCGAAGGTGCCGACGCACAGGAGGAAACCACCACACTGTTACAGGCATTCCAGGATTATGTGGGTGAAGCTGATATGCCGGTGGATGAGCTCAAGAGCAAGACCAAGGCCATGAGCGGCTACGTCAGCGGTCAGGCGCGTCAGGGCGAGCAGGTAGCGCTGGAAGAATTATCCGGCGTCATCGATGAAGAGCACCCGCGGGCATTCTATGATTTTATCCGCAACAAAGATTACGGTCTGGCAGCGGAAATCCCGCCGGACAAGCGCACAATGAACAATTTCATGCGGTTTTACGGTAAAGCCGATGGGCTATCCATCAGTTTTGAGGCACATCTGCTGGGCGAGCGCGTGGAATATGATGAAATCGAAGACGCCTTGCTGATCAGACATCCGCCGAAGGGCTTGATTCAACAACTGCGCAACAAGAAGAAATAACCACTGGAGTGAAGGAGCGAAGCTCCTTCACTTACCGATCACTGCTGACGATCAGCGATACGCTTGAGATTCTCATGAATCTTGAACGCAACAACGATCAGTTCACACCATACGCGCACACCGATAACCCCACCTACCAGCGTACCCAGTCCGATCCAGAAGCTGACAGTGAACATGGTGACCAGGCCACTGACGATCACGGCAATCAGCGACAGCCAGTACAGCACCACAAGAATTTTGGGGGTTACCATGCTCTCGAAAAACAACAGATCCTTCATACCAACGCTCCTTTTATATAGTTAACGAGCGTGGAATCTATCACTTTTTATAACCAGAGAGGAGTATTCACGGATACATTTTGTGGGATTCGTTCCGGATGTTTTCCCTGAACAACGCGACCACCGGGATGGTCATTTGCTATAGGCAATTTGAACAACCCTGGAGCTGCCCATGGCCTCTCATTCCCTGTCCCATAAAATTGTTGTCATCAGCGGCGCGTCCGCCGGCGTTGGCCGCGCTACCGCCGTAGAGTTTGCCCGTCATGGCGCCACGGTAGCACTTCTGGCTCGGGGTAAAGCGGGGCTGGAAGGCGCCCGAGCCGAGGTCGAAGCGGCTGGCGGCAAGGCGTGGCTATGCACATTGGATGTGGCCGACGCCCGGGCCGTGGAGAATGCTGCCGCACGCATTGAAGCCGAACTGGGCCCCATCGACATCTGGGTCAACAACGCCATGGTGACAATATTGGCCCCAGTTGCAGAAATGACCGCCGATGAGTATCGCCGGGTAACCGAGGTAACCTACCTGGGCACCGTACATGGCACCTGCTCTGCTCTGCACTATATGCGTCAACGCAATCGGGGGGCGATTATTCAGGTAGGATCGGCACTGGCCTACCGCGCCATTCCCCTGCAATCGGCCTATTGCGCGGCAAAGTTTGCCTGCCGCGGCTTTACCGATTCGCTACGCGTGGAGCTGCATCACGATAACAGCGCAATCCATGTCACCAACGTTCACCTTGCCGCCTTCAATACCCCTCAGTTTGAGTGGGCCCGCACCACGCTGAAAAAGAAGCCCCAGCCGCTACCACCGATCTTTCAACCGGAAGTAGCGGCCCGCGCCATCGTCTGGGCTGCTGGTCAGCGGCGGCGGGAAGTATGCGTGGGCTTTCCGGCGGTGAAAACCATCTGGGGCAACAAACTTGCACCTGTCGTCGCTGATCGCAAGTTGGAGTCCGAGGGCTATGACGGTCAGCAGGACGACCAACCGATACCAGAAAGCCGTCCGGATAATCTTTTTCAGCCTGTGGACAGGGACATGGGTAGCCATGGCCGCTTCGATAGTCAGGCCCGCTCACACAGCTGGCAATTGTGGGCAACCATGCACCGCAAGGCGATCGCCACTGCGGTGTTATTACCCGCCGCGCTGTTATTGTTACTGAAGAAGCGTTGATCCATTCCGGTCAGGAGACATACATGAGTCAACCCATCAAGGATTATGCCCTGCTCGGCAACCTGCGCTGCGCGGCGCTGGTAGGGCGTAACGGCAGTATCGATTGGTTCTGTCCGCCACGCTTCGATGCCCAAGCCTGCTTCAGTAAATTATTGGGATCGGATGAACATGGCTTCTGGCAGATCGCCCCCGACCAACAGCCCGAGACAACACAACGCTATTACGAACAGGACACCCTGGTGCTGTGCACCGAGTTCACTGGCAACGGTGCCCGGGTGCGGCTGACCGACTATATGCCGGTAGGCGATGCATCCCTCATTGTGCGCTGCGTTGAATGCCTGGAAGGACGCCAGACCATGCGCATGCAACTCGCTCCACGCTTTGGTTACGGCGCCCGCGCCCCGCAATGCGAACAGGATGCTGATAGCTGCAGCCTGTGGGATGAAGACGGCCAACGGTTGGTGCTGTTCAGCGACCTGCCGCTGCAGGTTGATGCTGAGCAGATCACGGCGAACTTCGAGCTGAGTGCGGGACAGTCTGTCAGCTTCGTTCTGCAGCACCTGCAGGCTGACGAAGCCGCGGCGCCCATGAACCATTCCCGACAATTGCTGGATGACTGCCGGCGCTGGTGGCGTCGATGGGTCAGCCAGTCCACCTACCAGGGTCGTTGGCGGGATGCGGTCATCCGCTCGCTGATCACGCTCAAGGCTTTGACCTATCTGCCAACCGGCAGCATGGTCGCCGCCCCGACTACGTCCCTGCCTGAAGCACCGGGTGCCAGCGCCAATTGGGACTATCGCTTCTGCTGGGTGCGGGACGCCGTCTGGGCATTGGACATCCTGATCGACTCCAATTACCTGGATGAAGCCCATGCCTGGCGTGACTGGCTGTTACGGCTGCTGAACAGAAATGACGAGCTGCGTGTGCTCTACGACATCGATGGAGAAGAATCGCCGGAAGAAAGCGAACTGGATTGGCTGCCGGGACACCTCAATTCCCGCCCGGTACGCATCGGCAATGCCGCGCGCGATCAGCATCAGTTGGATGTCTATGGTCAGCTGATTGACCTGTTACATATTGGCCGACGCAGTGGCATGACGCTCTGCCAACAGACCTGGTACCGCCAATGCCGCATCCTCGACAGGATCATGGAGTGTTGGCGCGATCCGGATGAAGGCATCTGGGAGCTGCGTGATCGACGACGCAATTATATTCACTCCAAGGTATACGCCTGGGTGGCGTTTGACCGATCGATCCGTGATGCCGAGGAGTTCAATCTGCACGCGCCATTGGAACGCTGGCGTCAGGTACGCGATGAGATTCATGCACAGGTCTGCGAGCTGGGCGTGGATCCGCAACGGGGTGCATTCAAGCAAAGCTACGAGGATGCAGAGCCCGATGCCAGCGTACTGATGATCCCACTGCTCGGCTTTTTGCCAGTGGACGATCCCCGCGTGCAGGCCACCATCGATTGGATCGAACAGGATCTGCAACGTGAAGGGCTGGTGTATCGCTTTCGTCCACATGACAGCGAAGCAGGCTGGGAAGGCTCCTTTATCGCCTGCTCGTTCTGGATGGTGGATAACCTGATCATGAGTCAGCGCCAGGAACAAGCCGAGGTGCTGTTTGCCCGCTTACTGGCGCTGCGCAACGATGTTGGACTGTTGGCCGAGCAATACCATCCCCAGTTCGGTCTGCTGGGTAACTTTCCACAGGCATTGTCGCACCTGGCATTGGTCAAGACGGCCTATCTGATTCAAGCCTGCGAGAAAGTCCACCATGGCGGCGAGCCGGAACGGCACGCCTATCGCCCGGTGGACTAGCGCTCACATAACCGAGTCCACCTCAACCCGATAACCTACCCGCGGGAAGTGCACGTGCACCCTTCCTGCGCGAGGGTCTTCCCGGGCAATGACGATCTCATCCATCTCTTCGTGAACCAGACTTCCGGCAACCGGGTCACTACCATAATCCACCGCCTGCACCGTCACCGCATCACCCAGCTTCAAGCCGCGGGTACTGACAAATCCCTGCTCAGGCAATGATTCCGGGGCTGCCTCGTTAGCGATACGGATAGCTTCAGCCGGCGCCATCCGCACCGGTGCCCCCGCGCCGAAGTCGTTGATTCGCGCCATCCAGGCGCGAATCGCCGGATAATCATCCAACAGCACAGATACCGCCGAATTGGACGCCACAAACCACAGCGGGGGATACCAGGCCAGATCGGCGATGCTGGGTTCGTCGCCCAGCAGATATTCGCCATTGCGATCAAGCTGGGTCTCCAGCCGACTCATCAAAACGGGCCACTGCGCCAGCGCCACATCCGCATCCGTACGGCTGGCCGAGCCGCTGGAAAACAACGCCTGACGATCTTTCAGAAAACCCTTGACCACCTCTTCAGGCATCCCGGCGAAACGCGCTTCCAGCGCATGGGGCTGGAAATTGATAGCAACGGCATGTTGGAACAATATCTGATCGCCAAACTGCGCCAATGCCGCCGCCACCGCTTCCTGCCCCTCCGGAAACAGCGCCGGCGTAGCCTTTTCCCGCTCCAGACGATGGGCAATCAATGCCGTATCACAATAGATATCCGCACCTATCTGCAAAACCGGCGTACGTCGATAGCCTCCGGTCAGTGCTGTCAGGTCAGGCTTGGGCATCACCGGGGGAATCAATACCGAATGCCAGGACAAGCCCTTGACCCCTAACATCAGCCGAACCTTTTCAGCGAAGGGTGATTGCGGGTAGTGATGCAGAATCAATTCGTTCATGACAACCTCAGTTCAGTACAAAGAGCTTTCAGCTTAGCTGTTGGTTGCTGATTCTGCTGCCCGTCAGACGCACAACAGATCAATGATTACGGGTCATTTCCGGCAGCTCATAATCGCCTGTAATCAAGGCTTCCTTGTCTTTCTTCGCCAGCTTTTTCAGAGCGATTTCTCGGCGCAGCGCGTCAGAATGGTCAACACAAGCATGCTGCCAGACCAACGCCTGAGCGGGGCTGCGATTGAAGAAGCGAGCACCGCGTTTGCCGCTGAGATGCTGCTGGAATCGCCGCTCGGGGTCGGTACTGATCCCGGTATATAAATGGCCGTTTTCAGTACGCACCATATACACCCACCAGCTTTTCGCCGGTGCGGCAGTGACGGGGCTGTGTTCGGCGGGGTCAGAAGGCATACTGGAGACATTCATCCTGGGAGGCAGACATGTTCGTACAGATATTCAGCACCGGCGGCACCATCGACAAGGTCTATTTTGACGCGCTCAGCGAATACCAGATCGGTGAACCCATGGTAGATGAGCTGCTGAAGGAGGCGCGGGTCGGCTTCAATTATGCCATCGAGTCGCTGGTAAAGAAGGATAGCCTGGAATTGAATGATGCCGATCGCGAACTGATCCGCGCCAAGGTCGCCGCCTGCCCCTACGAATATATCCTCATTACCCACGGCACCGACACCATGACAGTTACCGCCGCCGCGCTGGCCGATATCGATAACAAGGTAATTGTACTGACCGGTGCCATGCAGCCGGCGCGCTTTCGTGACTCGGATGCGTTGTTCAACCTGGGATTGGCCATCGGTGCACTGAATACCTGTCAGCCGGGCGTCTATATCGCCATGAGCGGGAAGGTATTTGCAGCAGATGGTGTAAGAAAAAATCGAGTGGCAGGGCGTTTCGAAGGAATTTGAACGGGTTGATACCAGCAGCATCACCGATCCTTCCGGCATGCCTGCGAGCGGCCCCGGCCCGACCGTTTGATGCCATGAATGGCGTAAGCGAGCCCGCAGGGATGTGTTCACGGCGTGCCGGACTGGGGCTGCTCGCAGGCGGCACCTTGCACCATCCAGGCAGCGGCTCCTGCGATTGCAGGCATCCGTGCGGGGAAGATTGTGCAAGGCTCAGTGCGACAGGGCTGTACTGACCAGGCGCATCTCAGGCGCCGGTGCCACCTACGGTGATCTGATCAATCTTCAGTGTTGGCTGGCCCACGCCCACCGGTACTGACTGCCCATCCTTACCGCAGGTACCCACACCGCTGTCCAGTTGCAGGTCGTTACCGACCATGGACACACGATTCATCACTTCCGGGCCGTTGCCGATCAACGTGGCACCTTTGACCGGAGCGGTAATTTTACCGTCCTCAATCAGGTAGGCTTCGCTGGTAGAGAACACGAACTTGCCGCTGGTGATATCCACCTGACCGCCACCGAGGTTGGCGCAGTAGATACCTTTCTTCACTGACTGGATGATCTCTTCCGGATCACTGTCACCGGCCAGCATGTAGGTATTGGTCATGCGGGGCATCGGCAAATGCGCGTAGGATTCCCGGCGACCATTGCCGGTGGGTGCGACGCCCATCAAACGCGCATTCAATTTATCCTGAATGTAGCCCTTGAGGATGCCATTTTCGATCAGCATGGTGCAGTGGGTATCGGTGCCTTCATCATCCACGCTCAACGAACCACGGCGCCCCTGCAGGGTGCCGTCGTCGACGATAGTGCACAGACTGGAGGCCACCTTTTCACCGACTCTGCCGCTGTAGGCCGAGCTGCCCTTGCGGTTGAAATCGCCTTCCAGACCATGGCCTACCGCCTCATGCAACAGCACCCCTGACCAACCTGGCCCCATCACCACGGGCATACTGCCCGCCGGAGCGGCAATCGCATCAAGGTTGACGATGGCCTGTCGCACGGCTTCCCGGGCGTAAGCCATGCCACGCTCTTCGGCCTCGAAGAAATGATAGTCGGTGCGTCCACCACCACCGAAGCTGCCCCGCTCGCGACGGCCATTATGCTCGATGATGACGCTGATATTCAGCCGCACAAGCGGGCGAACATCCCCCGCCCAGGTGCCGTCACTGGCAGCGACCAATACGGTGTCGTGTACGCCGCCGAGGCTGACCGAGACCTGGGTGATACGCGGATCAAGACTGCGGGTATAGGCGTCGAGTCGCTGCAGAAAAGCTACCTTGTCGGCCTGCTTCAGACTGTCCAGAGGATTGTCTGCGGAATACAGCGGAGCCGCCGCATTACGCTGCCAGGCTTGTACGCTACCCTGCTGGCCACTGCGTGCGATGGAGCGTGCAGCCCCCGCAGCCTGCGCCAGGGCTGGCAGGTGCAGGTCGTTACTGTAGGCAAAACCGGTCTTCTCGCCGGACTGGGCGCGCACACCTACGCCCTGATCCACGTTAAAGCTGCCATCCTTGACAATGCCGTCTTCCAGCGCCCAGGACTCGCTGATCTGATGCTGAAAATACAGATCCGCCGCGTCCACACCAGGTGCAGACACCAGCTGCGTCAGCACGCTGGCGATGCTGTCCGGAGTCAGATCCGCTGGTTGCAGAAGACGACTTTCCGCCAGGGATAACAGGTTACTCATATAGTCATTACTCCTTCGCCGGGAGAATAGACTCGACCGGCACAAAACGGCGATGCGCGGACACAGGCATGCGTCCACGAATGGTATTCAGGTGCTGTAAATCAATGGTTCCACAGATAACGCCCTCACCCTGAGCCAGATTGGCCTTGACCTCACCCCAGGGGTCGATCAGGCAACTATGGCCGAATGTCGCTCGACCATTGGCATGGATTCCGCCCTGGTTGGCGGCCAGCACATAGCACTGGTTCTCGATCGCTCGGGCACGCAGAAGCACTTCCCAGTGGGCCGCGCCGGTTACCGCAGTAAAGGCCGAGGGCACCACGATCAGTTCGGCGCCAGCATTACGCAGAGCCTGATATAACTCGGCAAAGCGCACATCGTAACAGATGCTCAGCCCTAACCGACCTACCGGCGTGTCGATGCAGACGTAGCGGTTACCGTAGCCATAATCCCGGGATTCTCGATAACTGCGTTGCTGGTCTGCCACCTCCACATCGAACAGGTGCAGTTTGTCATAGCGTGCCACTTCATGGCCCCGGTCATCCACCACCAGACAGCAGGCCATGGCTTTACCGCCCGCCTCGGCGGGCAGTGGTATGCTGCCGCCGACCAGCCAGACGCCGTGCTCGCGGGCCTGCTGGCTGAGGAATTGGCGGATCGGCCCGCTGCGATCGTATTCGGCGGCGGCAATCTCACGCAGCGATGCGTTGCCGAAGGCAGCAAAACACTCCGGCAGCAGTACCAGCTGTGCGCCCTGCTCGGCCGCTTCAGCAATCAGCCGGGCAGCCCGATCCAGATTGGCCTGGACGTCAGCGCCGCTGATCATTTGTATGGCGGCAACACGAGACATATCAGTCCTCCAATGCGGCTTTGTCGTCGAATGCCCGATCAAACTCTACGGTGGGTTGTTTCCAGTTGCCGCTGACGCGGTAACGAACTGAAGCGAAACGGGCTACCCGATCACCCAGAATCCGATCGACCAAAAACAGCACCCCGCCGATCTGAGGCGCGCCAGCAATGATCGCTGCCAACGGCAGATTGTTGGTCACTGGCAGGGTGACCAGCAGGCCCATGTCCACTCGATCAGCGGAAAGATCCAGCGTGCCATCCAGCTGCAACTTGGCGCTCGGGCCATCCATTACCAGAGGCAACACGGTTTGCATCAGGCCATTGGTCATGACCACCTCACCGTTGAACGTATCATAGGCTACACCCTTGCCGAACAGATCGGAGAAATCCAACCGTAGGCGCCGGGTCAAGGCGTTGAAGTTCAGCAGGCCAAACACCCGCAGCGCATCGGCCGAGGATTCACCACTGTGCAAGGTGCCATCGCTGGCCTGCACGGCTAATGAGCCAGACGCCCGCTTGAGTGCGAACCAGGCAGGTGAACCGGGCCAGTCCAGCCCCACCTGCGCATTGAATTGTTTGCTGCTGAGCGATGGTGCGTATTGCCAGGCCTCGAGCACACGACCAATATCTTCAGCCGCCAGGGCGCCGTCAAAGCGGCTCCGCTCTGCATCCCAGCGCATGCTTCCCTGCACCTGCAGACCACCTCGCAGACTCAGGTCAATGGCCTTGATGTCCAGTCCGCCAGCGCCGGGCTGCAAATTGAAAGCGGTGGATCCCACCAGCTCGTCGCCCCAATACAATTGATCAATCTGCACACGCATGGCCGGTACGTTAGCCGGCTTGACATTCAGCAGCGGATCTTCCGGCAACAGCGGCTCGATCAGGCCCTGACTATCGACCGGCTGCTCGGCGTTACGGGGAAAGCCAAGGCGCTGCAGGTTGAGATCAATCGGCTGCCCATTGTCGGTCGGCAGTCGCAACCGACCGGCCAATCGGGGATGGTGGCTGTTCAGCTCCCATCCCTCCGCGTAGGGTCTGGCAAGCACCTTCATGTCGGACAAATCCAGTCCGAAGCCACTGAGAAGGCCGGTCTGAACATGCACATCATTGAATACCTTTCTGGTGGCGGTCGCGCTGCCGGCAACATCATCCAGTGGAACTCCAACCATCACCCTGTCCCACCAGGCGTGCCATTGCTCCAGCTCGATACTGTCGAAACGCGCCTGAACAGAAATGCCCGGAGTCACCGGTTTCTGAGCGATACCCTGCCGGTAGCGGATGTCTCCGGATAACGCTCCGTCGCGCTCGAGTAGCAGCCCATGCACATCATCGCCCAGCTGAAACTGCCAGCGCGATGGCTCACCCATATCCAGCTGCAACCGACTGGGCAGGCGACTGTCACTGGCCTTGAGCAGTTCGTCCGGCAGATCCAATTGCACGCCATACAGGTCGCTCTCCACCTGCAGGCGGCGCAGGTTATTGCCCAGCAATAGTTCAGCCTTCCAGGCTGTGCGGCCCTGGGCCAACTTTTTCGGCACGGCGGACAACAGCGGCCAAGCCAATAGATCATCGACACCATGAGTGCCGTTCATACGCAACTGATGAGTGCCACCGTTGACCGCCAGTCTTGCATTCACCGCCTGCCCGAGAAAGCGCAGCTTGATGGCGTCGCTGGTCAGGCCCTTGCCGTGTTCGTATACGAAGTCCGCCGCCAGATCCCGCAGCGGTGCCTGTAGAACCGGTATGGTCAATTGCGAGGCCCGGGCCAGCAGTTGCAGCTGCACCGCTGGCTCATTATCGCCACCCAGCGGTATGCCCAATTGTATCTCGCCCTGCAGCGTGCCTTCGCCGCGCCAACCATTCAGCGGATCGCCGGTCAACTTCGCCAGCGGTGTCTGCTGCATGATGTGCAAACCATCGGCGAGCGGCCCGTCAAGCTGACCGTCGATCGACAGTTCCAGTGCCTGATCCGCGTTGCGCCCCAGCGCCACATGGATATTGTCCAGACGGGTCTGTAACAATTGCCCCCGGGCCTGGGTGATATCCATGTCGGTGTTGCGCAGGTGCAGGGTAGCGTCTACCTGCTCCAGCGCCGGCCAGCCCGGCTGGAAGTTCAGTCGTCCCTGCTGCAATCTGGCATACAGACTGATTACCCGCTCATCGCTGGTGGCGCTCTTGCGCAGTGATCCTTCATAGGCAAAGATCACCAACGGAGCGACTCCGCTCACGTCGGACGCTTGCAGCCATTCAGCCAGCGCAGGCTGCAGAGCCGGTGAACCGGTAGGCAGATAACGCGGATGGTACTCGGCGCGGCTATTTTCCAGCGCCACCCGCAGATCCATGGTCGGCGTGTCACCCTGCAGCGGCAGATCCAGATGCAGATAGGCAGTAGCGGTTCCTTCAGCGCCCTGTACCTGTGCACCGGGCAGGTTCAGCTCAAACCGCTGCCGCTGCGCCCAGACCCAACTCCCCCCTGCAACCAGACTCTGATAATGCCAGCGCTCCGGAAACAGGTTCGGCAGGTGCATGCTCCAGTCGCCGCTGTTGACATAAAACTGCCCAGCAGCCGGTGTGCCGGCAATGACACCACTGATACCAGCAAACGCAGGGACGCCATCACGGGCTTGCACACCTACCTGATGCAGCCCCGCTTGCAACGACCAGTCAGCGAAGTCGTCCAGACCCGCGCCACTGGCCAGCACATCATGCAACTCGCCTTCCGGAGCCAGGGTCGTGAGAATGTCAGCGGCCCGTTCATGGGTCAGCGCAGCGGGCAACCATTGCCCCAGCAGATCCAGCGGAATGCGGTCAATCCGCGCCTGCCAGTTACCTCGATGCGGGTGGCGGGTCAGTTGCATACGTGTCTCGGGCCAACGGTGCTGCCCCAACAGCAAGCTCAACTGTTCGATATCCAGTCGCTGTTCATCGTCCGTCAGCTGGAGGCTGAATTGCAGCTGGATATCCTCGATGGGCTGTGCCGGACGCGGCAGATTCAGCTCAATCACCGGCATCTGTAGCTGGCCGCTGAGACGATCAAGTCTGAGATCCCGCCAATGTCCCCAGAATCGTCCACCCGCGACTACGCGCTCCATATGCGCCTGTTCCAGCAATTCAGCCGGCAGCCAGTGATACCAGTCACTGGGTGGTAGATCAGCGAAAAGCTGTACGTCGGCGCGACGCCAATCGCGGTCAGGCATACTGCCGTTGAGTTGCAAGCTGACTACTTGCTGATCCGGCAAGCGCATACGGGCATCCAGCCGATGATGATGCCCGTGAGTCAGCAGGGTCAGGTCGCCGTCGGAAAAGACCCAGTCCGGTTGAGACCAGGGGCTGATGCGTATATGAGTGTCCAGCAGGGTAATACGGCGCTGGTCAAAGAGTCGCTCCAAAGCCCGATCCAGACCATCCGTTTGCGGATCACTGTCGCCCAGTCCGCTGAGCCGCCATTGCCCATCAGCGTTCTCACTGAAGACCAGCGCCAGTCCTTCCAGCTGCACCGCATCCATCACCGGCTTGCGTTGCCAGAGGCTGGAAAATACGTCCAGACGGGCAGTGACATGCTGCAAATTGAGCAGTACCGGCCCATCCCGATCGGTTTCCTGGTAGACCCGCAGACCCTTCAAGGTAAACACCGGCTGCGAGCCCTGCATTTCCGCTTCGAGGCTCTGCAAATCAATGGCACGACCGGTTTCACGCTCCACCCAGGCCACCAGCTCGGATTGGTAATCGGCAAGCGCCGGTACAAATTGACGGCCCAGGCTGACGTAGGCAGCAGCCAGCAACAGCCAGCTGATCAGTAGCAGGATCAGGCTATCCAGAAAACGCCGACACCAGCGTGACCAGTTCAAAGGCATGTCGTCCCCGTTGCAGGTGCGGTGTTACATCAACACCACATCGTATTGTTCCTGGGTGTACATGGTTTCAACCTGGAATTTGATGGGCCGTTCAATAAAAACTTCCAGATCAGCCACATTGCCGGATTCCTCATCCAGTAACCGGTCGATTACCGCCTGTGAAGCCAGCACCATATATCCACCCGCCTGGTAGGCACGGGCCTCGCGCAGGATTTCACGGAAGATCTCGTAGCAGACGCTCTCGGCGGTTTTCTGAATACCCCGTCCTGCACAGCTTGGACAGGGCTCGCAGAGCACCTGTTCAAGACTTTCGCGGGTGCGCTTGCGGGTCATCTGCACCAGCCCCAGCTCGGTGATGCCGATGATATTGGTCTTGGCGTGATCCCGCTCCAGTTGTCGCTCCAGGGTACGCAGTACCTGACGTCGGTGCTCTTCATCTTCCATGTCGATAAAGTCGATGATGATAATGCCGCCCAGGTTGCGTAAACGCAGTTGCCGCGCGATAGAGGTAGCCGCTTCCAGGTTGGTCTTGAAAATGGTCTCTTCCAGATTGCGGTGACCCACAAAGGCGCCGGTATTGACGTCGATGGTGGTCATCGCTTCAGTCTGGTCGATCACCAGATAGCCGCCGGACTTGAGCATGACCTTGCGTTCCATGGCTTTCTGGATTTCATCTTCCACGCCATATAGGTCAAACACCGGACGCTCGCCGGGATAATGCTCCAGCACTCCGCCTACGCCGGGCATCAATTCATTAACGAACTGCTCCACTTTCTGGAAGGTTTCCCGGGAATCAATGCGGATCTTCTCGATACGCGGGTTAACCAGATCCCGCAGGGTGCGCAGCGCCAATGGCAGATCCTCATACAGCACTGAAGGGGCCGAGGCGGTGCTGATCTGTTGGGATATCTGTTGCCAGAGCCTGCGCAGGTAGCGGATATCCACCAGGATGTCTTCTTCCCTGGCAGCTTCAGCGGCAGTGCGCAGGATGAAACCACCCTGCTCCTCAATTTTTTCCTGCTCAATACACTGGGTGACGATGTCCCGCAGCCGGTCACGCTCGACTTCATCCTCGATCTTCAACGAGATACCCACATGCGGGGTACGCGGCATGTACACCAGATAACGGGAAGGTACAGACAGGTGGGTAGTGAGGCGAGCACCCTTGGTGCCGATGGGATCCTTGGTGACCTGGACTACCAGCGCTTTACCTTCATGCACCAGCGCGCCGATCGGCTCAACCGCAGCGCCTTCACGCTGGGAAATTTCCGAGGCGTGTATAAATGCCGCCCGCTCCAGGCCGATATCAACAAAGGCTGCCTGCATACCAGGCAGCACACGCACGACCTTACCCTTGTAAATATTGCCCACAATACCGCGGCGCAGCGTGCGCTCGATATGGACTTCCTGCAGCACGCCATTTTCTACCAGCGCGACCCGAGCTTCCATTGGCGTGATATTGATCAGTATTTCTTCGCTCATGGAGCCCCCTTGCGCCTTTTATCAATCCTTCAGCATACCGTCAGGTATCGGTCCTGTCAGTGCGATTGCCAACAGTGGATGCCGAACCCGGCAAGCAGGTCGGCCGCTTCCATCAGCGGCAGGCCGACTACCGCGCTGTAGCTGCCCGATAGATACGCAACAAAAACCGCACCCAGCCCCTGGATACCGTAACCACCGGCCTTATCAGCTGGCTCACCCGTGCTCCAGTAAGCTGCCATTTCCGTTTCGCTCAATGGGCGAAAGCGCACCTGGCTGGTAACCAGCTGCAGACGCACATCCGATCCCCGGGCGACCGCCACCGCCGTCATCACCTGATGCTCCCGTGCGGACAGCGCACGTAACATGCCCAGCGCATGCGCGCGGTCAGTCGGCTTGCCCAGTATCTGTCCATCCAATACCACCGCGGTATCCGCCGCCAGAACCACAGCTTCCGTTGGCGCCTGCGCAACGCCGGCCAGCACCTTGTCCCGCGTTACCCGCTGCACATACTGCGCAGCCGGTTCACCCGGCAACACCTGCTCATCGACTGAACAATGCACCCGCTCCACCGCCACACCAATCTGCTCCAGCAACTCACGACGGCGAGGAGAGGCCGATGCCAGATACAGCCTGGGCGACTCAATGGACATGGAAGCGACGCCGGATAACCCGCAGGATGGTAAATACCCAGGGCCAGAGCACTGTACTGACAACCGCAGGCAGCAGGTACAGCAGCATTGGCGGTCGGTTACCGGCCAGGCTACTGAGCCACAGCGAGACCATATGAGCGATACCCAGCACCGGCAGCATGACCAGGCTCTGCTGCCATAAGGGAAAACGACGAATACGCTGGTAGAGCAACAGCATCAGCCAAGCGACCATCACCAGTACCAGCGCGTTCTGGCCAAACAGTTCACCAAACAATACATCCGTGGCAAGACCGGCCACCCAGGCAGTCAGCAGCCCTACCCGATGGGGCAGCGCCATGACCCAGTACGCCACCACCATTGCCAGCCACATGGGACGACCGGCATCAAAGGGTGTGGGCATGGGCACCACGCTGAGAATCAATGCAGCAAGAAAAGTACAGCCAACGATCAGGCTACTGCGCATCACTTTGCTCCTGTTCCGGCGGCGTATCGCTCTCCAGCGGCGCTGACTCATCATCCTCTGCTTCGATCAACGCCTCATCCGGTTCCAGGCTCAATGAGTTGAAGACATCGCCATAGGCACTTTCCGGACTGAATACCAGCAACAGGTAACGGCTGCGGTTGAGCTGGGCAGTAGGTTGAACGCGTACTTCAGCAAAGGGCTGCGACGAGTCGGTGTTGACATGGGTGACGCGGCCGACCGGATAGCCGGCAGGAAAACGCTGTCCCAGCCCGGAGCTCACCACAATGTCATCTACCCGAATATCGGCGGTGTCGCCGACATGACGAAGCTCGAGCCATTCGCTGCTCCCGGTGCCACTGGCGATGGCGCGCAAACCATTGCGATTGACCTGCACCGGCAGACTATGGGAGACATCGGTAATCAGCAGCACTCTGGAGGTAAAGGGCATGACTTCGACCACCTGCCCCATCAACCCGGTCGCATCCAGCACCGGCTGACCAAGGAACACACCATCGCGCTCGCCCCGGTCAATCAGGATGCGCTGGGAGAAGGCGTTAGGGTCGACACCGATCAGCTCGGCAACCAGTACCCGCTCATCCAACAATTCGGAGGAATTGAGCAACTCGCGCAACCGCACATTCTGCTCGGTGAGCGCTGCGAGCTTCTGTAATTTGCGTTTGGCCAGCAGCGCTTCCGCACGCAGACGTTCATTCTCGGCAATCAGATCCGCGCGGCTGGTGAGTTGGAGATACACCGTATCCCACGCCCGCACCGGCAGTTCGGCCACATAATAGAGGGGAGTTAACAGCATACCCAGCTGCGAACGCAGGGGCTTGAGAGCGTCAACGCGGGCGTCCACCACCATCAGCGCGATCGAAAGCACCGTCAGTGCGATAAAGCGAACCCCGAGCGACGGGCCTTTGATAAAAAGCGGTTTAATGATGGGCTCCTTGCGACGGCAGGGTGAGGCTCTGGCGGTTCTCCCGCGCGTCGAACGCCGGGATACGCCTGCGGCACCTATAGGCTCAGCGCCGCCCGATCATTCGGTGGATAGCAGATCCATCGCGTGCTGGTCCATCATCTCCATCGCGCGTCCACCGCCACGGGCCACACAGGTCAGCGGTTCTTCGGCAACAATCACCGGCAGCCCGGTTTCCTGACTCAGCAGTTTGTCCAGGTCACGCAGCAGCGCACCACCACCGGTAAGAATCAGACCGCGCTCAGCAATATCCGAAGCCAGCTCTGGCGGAGACTGTTCCAGTGCGCTTTTGACCGCCTGAACGATGGTCTGCAGGGATTCCTGCAGCGCTTCCAGAACCTCGTTGGAGTTCAGGGTAAAGGCACGGGGCACGCCCTCAGCGAGGTTGCGTCCACGTACGTCCACTTCCAGCACTTCACCACCGGGGAAGGCCACACCAATTTCCTGCTTGATGCGTTCAGCAGTGGCTTCGCCAATCAGGCTGCCATAGTTACGGCGCACATAGGTGATGATGGCTTCGTCAAAACGGTCGCCACCGACCCGTACCGATTCGGCATACACCACGCCATTCAGGGAGATCAGCGCAATCTCTGTGGTACCACCACCGATATCCACCACCATGGAGCCGTGGGCTTCTTCTACAGGCAAACCAGCGCCGATGGCCGCAGCCATGGGCTCTTCAATCAGGTACACTTCCCGGGCACCGGCACCCAATGCGGATTCGCGGATGGCGCGGCGTTCAACCTGAGTGGATTTGCAGGGTACGCAGATCAACACCCGAGGGCTGGGCTGGATGAAGCTGTTTTCGTGCACTTTATTGATAAAGTACTGAAGCATCTTTTCGCAGACGCTGAAGTCAGCGATGACGCCGTCCTTCATTGGACGAATTGCCTGGATGTTACCAGGTGTACGGCCGAGCATGCGCTTGGCTTCAGTACCTACCGCGACGACGCTTTTCTGGTTGCCGTGGGTACGGATGGCGACAACAGACGGCTCATCCAGCACGATGCCGCGCTCACGGACGTAAATCAGAGTATTGGCCGTTCCCAGGTCGATGGACAGGTCACTGGAAAACATGCCACGAATTTTTTTGAACATGCGGTTTATATACCCCGAGGGCATGTAGTTGAAGTTAAGGGCGTGATGGAACAGGCAATTACCCGGCAAATGGCCACCAACCTGCAGTAAACAGTGGCGTCATGACTCGAACACAGACAATTGCAACGATACGTCCCGAAGTGTCGCAACTCTAACAATGGCGGGGTTTTTGGGCAAGGCGCGGTTGTGGTAAATTCTTTCCTTTTCCCGGGGCATAACCGCAGCACCCCGGATCATTCGCTTCAAGGAGATAACACATGGCCCTGGATCGCTCCGACGTGGAACGCCTCGCCTATCTGGCTCGAATTGGCCTCCAGGATGCGGACATTCCCGCCTACGCGGCCAAACTATCCAGCATCATGGGTCTGATCGACAAGATGCAGGCGGTTGATACCACAGGTATTCAGCCCCTCGCCCATCCGCTGGAAACCACCCAACGCCTGCGCCCCGACCTGGTGACCGAGAGCAACCAGCGTGATGCGCTGCAAGCCATCGCACCCGCCACTGAACAGGGGCTCTATCTGGTGCCTCGGGTTATTGAATAATTGAGAGATTCCACTTCCATGCATGAGAAATCCCTGGCCGATCTATCCAAGGCCCTGCACAGCAAGGCGATCTCCAGTGTCGAGCTGACCGAACTCTACCTCCAGCGCATCCAGCAGCTCGATGGTGTGACCAACAGCTTCATTACCGTCACCCCGGAGTTGGCACTGGAGCAGGCACATGCTGCCGATCAGCGCCTGGCCAATGGCAGCGCCGGCCCGCTGACCGGCATTCCGCTGGCACACAAGGATCTGTTCTGCACCAAGGGCGTACGCACCAGCTGCGGCTCGAAGATGCTGGACAACTTCATTGCCCCGTATGAATCCACTGTCACCCAGCGTTTTCTGGACGCTGGCGCGGTCAGCCTGGGCAAGACCAATATGGACGAGTTCGCCATGGGCTCCTCCAGCGAGTCCAGTTTCTACGGCCCGGTACGCAACCCGTGGAACCCGCAACGCATTCCCGGCGGCTCGTCCGGCGGTTCGGCTGCGGCGGTTGCAGCCCGTCTGTGCGTGGCCGCGACCGGTACCGATACCGGCGGCTCGATTCGCCAGCCGGCAGGCTTTACCGGTCTGACCGGCATCAAGCCGACCTACGGCCGGGTGTCGCGCTGGGGCATGATTGCCTATGCATCCAGCCTGGATCAGGCGGGCCCGATGGCCCACAGCGCCGAAGATTGTGCTCTGCTGTTGCAGGCCATGGCCGGTTTTGATGACAAGGACTCGACCTCGGTCGACCAGCCCGTGCCGGACTACAGCGCCGAGCTGAACCAGCCGTTGAGCGGTCTGCGGGTGGGCCTGCCGAAGGAATACTTCGGCGCTGGTCTGGACAGCAGCATTGCCGACACCATCAGCGCTGCGGTCAAGCAACTGCAAAGCCTGGGCGCAGAGATTCGCGAGATCAGCCTGCCCAACGCGGAGCTGGCCATTCCGGCCTACTACGTCATCGCCTCGGCGGAAGCCTCGTCCAACCTGTCGCGCTTTGACGGTGTGCGCTTCGGCTACCGTTGCGAGAATCCGGCGGACCTGACCGACCTCTATCTGCGCTCGCGTGCCGAAGGTTTTGGTGATGAAGTCAAACGCCGCATCATGGTCGGCACCTACGCACTGTCTGCCGGCTATTACGATGCCTATTACCTGCAGGCGCAGAAAATCCGCCGTCTGATCAAGAATGACTTCATGGCCGCTTACGAGCAGGTTGATGTCATCCTCAGCCCGACCTCGCCGACGCCCGCCTTCCCGATCGGTGAGAAGATCGACGACCCGGTCAGCCTGTACCTGACGGATATCTACACTATTACTGCCAACCTGGCCGGCGTCCCCGGTATCGCCCTGCCCGCTGGCTTCGCCGATGGCTTGCCGGTCGGCATGCAACTGCTTGGCCCCTACTTCAGCGAGCCGCGACTGCTGAACATCGCCCACCAGTACCAGCAGGCTACCGACTGGCACACCCGGGCTCCGGCTGGCTACTGAGGAATACTGTACATGCAATGGGAAATAGTTATCGGGCTGGAGATTCACGCCCAGCTCACCACCGCGTCGAAGATCTTCTCCGGCAGCGATACCACCTTTGGTGCAGAACCGAACACCCAGGCCAGCCTGATTGATCTGGCCATGCCTGGCACACTGCCGGTGCTCAACGCTCAGGCGGTGAAGAATGCGGTCAAGTTTGGTCTGGCGATTGATGCCGAGATCGGCATGACCAACGTGTTCGCGCGCAAGAACTACTTCTACCCGGATCTGCCCAAGGGCTATCAGATCAGCCAGATGGAATTGCCCATTGTCGGCAAGGGCTTCGTCGATATCACCCTGGATGACGGCACCGTTAAACGTGTGGGTGTAACCCGCGCGCATCTGGAGGAGGATGCCGGCAAGAGCCTGCATGAAGACTTCCAGGGCATGAGCGGCATCGACCTGAACCGTGCCGGCACGCCGCTGCTGGAAATCGTTTCCGAGCCGGACATGCGCAGCGCCAAGGAAGCCGTGGCCTACGCCAAGACCATCCACTCGCTGGTGCGCTACCTGGGCATCTGTGACGGCAACATGGCCGAAGGCTCGCTGCGTTGCGACTGTAACGTCTCGGTGCGCCCCAAGGGTCAGGTTGAATTTGGCACCCGCTGCGAGATCAAGAACGTCAACTCCTTCCGTTTTATCGAGAAGGCGATCAATACCGAAGTGCAGCGCCAGATCGAGCTGATCGAGGACGGTGGCAGGGTCATCCAGGAGACCCGCCTGTACGATCCCAACAAGGATGAAACCCGCTCCATGCGCAGCAAGGAAGAAGCCAACGATTACCGCTACTTCCCGGATCCGGACCTGCTGCCGGTGATCATCGAGCCGTCGTTTATCGAACAGGTGCGCACCGAGCTGCCGGAACTGCCGCAACAGAAGCGCGAGCGCTTCCAGAGCGAATTCGGTCTGTCCGCCTATGACGCTACGGTACTGGCGGCCAGCCGCGAGCTGGCTGACTACTTCGAACAGGTACAGCAGGTCTGCGGCGACGCCAAGCTGGCAGCCAACTGGGTGATGGGTGACCTGTCCAGCCTGCTGAACAAGTCGGACATCGACATCGACCAGTCACCGGTCAGCGCTGCGCAACTGGGCGGCATGATCCTGCGTATCAAGGACAACACCATTTCCGGCAAGATCGCCAAGATGGTGTTCGAGGCGATGGCCGCCGGCGAAGGCGACGCGGATCAGATCATCGAGGCCAAAGGACTCAAGCAGGTCACCGACAGTGGTGCTATTGAGGCCATGCTCGATGAAGTACTGGCAGCCAACGCTGAACAGGTCGAACAGTACCGCGCCAGCGATGAAGCCAAGCGCGGCAAGATGTTCGGCTTCTTTGTCGGCCAGGCGATGAAGGCCTCCAGAGGCAAGGCCAACCCGCAACAGGTCAACCAGCTACTCAAGCAGAAGCTGGACGGCTGAGCCTTGTCGGTTGTTCGTTCGACGCTCCACATCCGACTCAACAGCACCGGCAACCTGCCGGCGCTGTTGAGTCGGACGGTACTGAGCGCTGTATTGCTCGTTGCCGGCGGCACCGCGCTTGGCGACAATCTGCCGGATAGCGATGGCGGTTTAAGCTACCTTGCAGAAGGCCGGGCATCCTACTACTCGTCACGCCTGCATGGCCGGCGTACCGCCAGCGGCGAACCCTACGACGAAACCGCCCTGACTGCCGCGCATCCCAGCCTGCCATTTGATTCCATGCTGTGCGTGACCAACCTGTTCAACGGGCGCAGCACAGTGGTACGGGTTAATGACCGTGGGCCCTTCGTGGGCGGACGGATTATCGACCTGTCGTTAGCCGCCGCAACCAAACTCGGCATGCTGCGTGCGGGTACGGCACGGGTTCGAGTCGAAACCTGCGAAGTGGACTCCTGAGTCCACGCCAGAGCCTGCCCCGGACTGACCGCTGAGGGACTGCTATACTTCGGAGCGTAACGCAATCCCGCCGTGATCAGGCCCAAGGAGCTACTCCCGCATGCCGGAATCAACCCGCAAACGCCTCTGGAATACCACCATCCTCCTGCCGGTCTTTATCCCGGCATTCTTTTTTATCCTGCTACTGGTTATCGGTACCGCCAGCCAACCCGAGCTGGCCAGTGAATTATTCTCCTCGGTACTCAATTACATCACCAGGACTTTCGGCTGGTTTTACATGCTGGCAGTGGCGATTTTTCTGGTTTTTATCGTCATTGTCGCACTCAGCAAATGGGGGCATATCAAGCTGGGCCCGGATCATGCCGAGCCGCAATACAGCTTCCCGGCCTGGTTTGCCATGCTGTTTTCCGCCGGTTACGGCATCGCGCTGCTGTTCTTCGGGGTGGCCGAACCGGTACTGCACTATGCCGACCCGCCGCAGGGTGCCGAAGGGCTAACACTGGATGCAGCCAAACAGGCCATGCAGATTGCCTTCTTCCACTGGGGCTTTCATATCTGGGCCATTTACGGCCTGACCGGTCTGGTACTGGCGTATTTCTCGTTCCGCCACGGCCTGCCATTGTCGATCCGCTCGGCACTGTACCCGCTGATTGGCGAACGTATCTATGGCCCGATCGGCCACGCGGTGGATACCTTTGCCATCCTCGGCACCATGTTCGGCATTGCCACCACCCTCGGGCTGTCGGTGGCACAGATAAACTCGGGCCTCAATTACCTGTGGCCGTCCATCCCGGTGAGTGTCTGGGTGCAGATCCTCGCCATTGCCGTCATCACCCTGCTGACCATGGGCTCGGTGGTGGCCGGTATGGACAAGGGCATCAAGAACCTGGCGATGCTCAATATGGTCATCGCCAGTTCGCTGATGGTGTTCGTGTTTCTGGCTGGGCCGACCATTTTCATTCTGGAAACCTTCCTGCAGAACACCGGCAGCTACCTGAACAACATTGTCGAGCGCACCTTCAATCTGCAGGCCTATTCGCGCAGTGACTGGATCGGTAACTGGACCCTGTTCATCTTCGGCTGGACTATCGCCTGGGCACCCTTTGTCGGGCTGTTCATCGCCAAGATCAGCCGCGGCCGGACCATTCGCCAGTTCGTCTTCGGCGTGATGCTGGTACCCACCCTGTTCACTTTCTTCTGGTTCTCGGTATTCGGTGATACCGCACTGCATCTGATCATCAACGAGGGTTACACCCAACTGATCGATCAGGTCAAAGCCGATAACGCCATTGCCCTGTTCAAGCTACTGGAACAGCTGCCACTGACCTCGTTGACCTCCTTTATCACCGTACTGCTGATTGCCCTGTTTTTCGTCACCTCTGCCGACTCCGGCGCACTGGTTGTCGACTCGCTGGCATCCGGAGGTGCATTGGCCACCCCGGCCTGGCAGCGCGGAGGCTGGGCCATCCTCAGCGGTGTACTGGCCTCCGTGCTGTTGCTCGCTGGCGGGCTGAAGGCACTGCAGAGCATGGCTGTCGCCAGCGCCCTGCCATTCGCCGTCATCATGCTGCTGTCGGCACTGGGCATGTGGCGGGCGCTGGTCATCGAAAGCCACCACCAGAAGGTCAGCCTGCAGGCCAACCGCAACAGCGGTCAGGGCTCTGCGCTATGGAAAAAGCGTCTGGCCGGAATCGTCAACTACCCGGAAAAGGCGGAAGTCGAGCATTTCATCAAGGACACCGCCCTGACTGCAATGATCCGCCTCGCCAAGGGGCTGCAGGCCCAGTCCTGGCCCGCTGAAGTACATTACGACGAGGAGCACAGCCGCGCTTACCTGGAAGTCGTAGTGCCCGATCAGCTGGACTTCCTGTATGAAATACGCCTGCGTGATTATCTGCGCCCGGCATTTGCGCATCCGGAAGTCGAAGAAACTGCGGATGAAGAAAATCTGTACTACCGGGCCGAGGTGTTCCTGCGCCGCGGCGGACAGGCGTATGACGTGTACGGCTACGACGACAAAGAGCTGATCAGCGACATTCTCGACCATTTCGAGAAGTATCTGGCCTTTCTGCACCTGACACCGGGTGTACTGCCGTGGAATATGGCCGAGCACGACGACATGCTGCACATGCCCAGGGAACCGAAACCGGAATAAGGCTGGCCGGGCCGCTCGGCGCGGCCCGCTGCCAGCGGGGATCATTGCTGCAGGATACGGATGATCTCCGGATCCTTGAAGATGCGCGACAGCGCATCACTCATCACTTCGGTCGCCAGCCGCGTATTGGTCGCCTGATTCGGTGGATAACCGAAACGATGCTGCGCTGATGCACTGTAGCGACCGTTGTAACGCTGGTTCGCCGAACGTGCCTCGGCGGCAAATGCCGCACCGATATCAGCCTGGGTAACATACACAGCCTCCTTCGGTGACACGTACGAGAGCTCGGCCAGGCTCACCACCAGACTGTTGGCATTGGGTGTACCCTGGGGTACGACCTGGAAGCCCAGCTTGCCCAGCGCCTGCTCGACCTGCTGACGTACGTGGCCAATCGCCTGCGGGTTGATGGTCAGGTTACTGGTTTCCGGATACAGGCCACCGCGGGTACCCAGTACCGGGGAGCTGCGACTGTCCTGCACTGTCACCACCACCGGTTGCTGACGGGCAACCTGGTTCAAAGGCATTGTGACGCTGGGCTTGACGTTCAACTGCTGCGGGCTATGGGCACAACCCACCAGCAATGCGGCCAGGCCAGCTACCCATAGCCAGCGTGATAACTTCAACATGAATGCACTCCTCCAGCGATGAAATGGACCTGCAACGGGTTACCGCTCAGACAGCAGCCGGCTGCGCGCCGGCGGCCAGCAAGGCCTCGACGTACTCCTGTGCCTGCTCATGCTGACTGACGATCTGCAGCAGGGTTCGTCCTTCCTTGTCCAGCGCATTCACGTCACGACCCTCTGCCTGGAACATGACCAGAAAACGGCCGAAATCATGTGCCCGCAGGCTTCTGTAGGCCCGCGCCAGCATGTAGTGGTCGACCGACTCATCCCCCTGGGGACGAAATCCGAGAAACACCGCAACCTGCTCGTCGGTCATCGGCTCGCCAACCACCTTCTTCTTGTCTTTACGCACGGACAATCCTCTTCAAGTGAATTCGACAGCAATGAATTGTAACCATCCCGCCTCATGCTAACCAGCACCGTGCAGACAGTGATCCTGCGGATGGCACTACAAGATAAGCCCAGCGAGGAGTATGCTGATACAGCTTGTTACACAAGAATCTTGCTGTGGCAGTCAGCACCTGCGTTGTCAATACAGGAACCACCATGTCCTCGTCCTTCAGTATCCCTCTGTTCAGCGCCCTGCGCGAAACCTTCCGTCAGGGCTATTCCCTGGCCAGCCTGCGCAGCGACATCCTCGCCGGCATCACCGTCGGCATCATCGCCATCCCGCTGGGCATGGCACTGGCTATCGCCGTCGGCGTAGCGCCGCAGCATGGCCTGTATACCGGTATCGTCGGCGGCCTGATCATCGCCCTGTGCGGCGGCTCACGCTTCAACATCTCCGGCCCCACCGCGGCCTTTGTGGTCATCCTGCTGCCCATTACCCAGCAGCACGGGCTCGGCGGCCTTCTGCTGGTTACGCTGATGGCCGGTGCCATTCTGGTGGCCCTCGGCCTGGCACGCATGGGCAACCTGATCCAGTTCGTACCCTACCCGGTGGTCATGGGCTTCACCGCCGGTATCGGTATCGTCATTGCCACCCTGCAGATCAAGGACTTCCTGGGGCTGGAGGGCATAGGTCAGCACAGCAACTACTTTGAGCAGCTCCAGGCGCTGGGCCAGGCCCTGCCCTCGGTAAGCCTGGGGGATACGCTGGTAGGGGTAGCTACCCTGGCGATACTGATTCTCTGGCCACGGCTGACCCGGCGCATCCCCGGGCACCTGGTCGCACTGCTGCTCGGCAGCTTCCTGGGCGCCCTGCTGATGTATCTCGAGATACCCGTGGCGACCCTGGGCAGCCGTTTCAGCTATGAACTCGACGGTGTGGTGCATGCAGGCATTCCGCCCTTCGCGCCCCAGTGGGTCATGCCCTGGAAGCTGCCCGGGGCCAACGGTGAGCCCCTGCTGATCAACTTCGAACTGCTGCGCCAGTTACTGCCCTCGGCCATCGCGGTGGCCATGCTCGGTGCCATCGAGTCACTGCTCTGTGCGCTGGTTGCCGATGGCATGGGCAACACCCGGCATGATCCCAACGCCGAGCTGCTCGGTCAGGGGCTGGGCAACATGCTGGTGCCCTTCTTCGGCGGTATCACTGCCACCGCCGCCATCGCCCGCACTGCCACCAGTGTGCGCAGCGGTGCGCGCTCGCCGATTGCCGCAGTGGTACATGCCCTGGTTATCCTGCTGGCCGTGGTGCTGCTGGCCGAGCTGTTTGCCTGGTTACCCATGGCGTCGCTGGCAGCGATGCTGCTGATTGTGGCCTGGAACATGAGCGAGGCGCGCCGGGTGGTACACCTGCTGCGCGTCGGGCCGCGTCAGGATGTACTGGTGCTGGTGATCTGCCTGGTGCTGACGGTACTGTTCGATATGGTGCTTGCGGTGGGCGTTGGCCTGCTGTTGGCATCGGCGCTGTTTATCAAGCGCATGGCTGACCTGAGTGATGGCGCGCAGGCCAGCATGCGCCAGGATCTGCAGGAAGGCCTGGCGGACAATATTGCCCTGTACCAGATCCACGGGCCGCTGTTCTTTGCCGCAGCGGACAAGGCCCTGCGCGCGCTCAGCCTTTTCGATGACAAGGTCGAGCATCTGATCGTGGATATGTCGTCAGTGCCGAGCATGGATATGAGCGCACTGGTGGTGTTCGAACAGGCGCTGCTGGATATTCAGCAGCGCGGCATCCATGTCTACCTGACAGGGGTAAAACCGGGGATCCGGCTCAAGCTGCAACGCGCCGGGATCGGGGCCCGGCGCGACATTCGCAGTTTCGTTGCCACCCCGCAAAGGGCGCTGACAATGATCCAGGCGCAGCAGCCCGAGACTGAGCAGGCTGAAGAGGCTTAATAGCCCTTCAGCGCGAAGATACCGGCTGCGTTACGCCAATAGCCCTTGTAGTCCAGGCCGTAGCCGAAGACATAGCGGTCGACCACATCCAGTCCGGTGAAGTCGGCCCGCATGTCCGGGTAGGCCTTGCGGTCATGGGTCTTGTCCAGCAACACCGCGGTGAGCACCTGCGCGGCACCGGCATCGCGGCAATATTCCATGATGGCGGCCAGGGTATGCCCCTCATCCAGGATGTCATCAATGATCAGCACGGTGCGCCCGGTCAGTGAATGTTCGGCACGGGCTTTCCAGAACAGCTCGCTGCCGGACAGTTTGTTACGGTAGCGAGTAGCGTGCAGATACCCCACTTCCATAGGAAAATTGAGGCGCGTCAGTAGCTGGCCGGCAATGATCAGCCCGCCATTCATGACGCTGTAGACGATCGGGTTGCTGTCCTTCAGCTTCGCGGTGATCGCCAGAGCCATGTCATCCATGGCGGCCTCGACCTGCTGCTGTGTGTACAGACAATCAGCCTCTTCCATCACCTGCTGGACATGATCGAGATCAAGGGTCATGCATAGCCTCCGGGGCAACTACGGGAAAGCGACGAAAATTACTGCACCAGACCTGGCTATGCAAGCAACGCGGCGATTTAACACAGCCTGGCAGATGACCGACTCTGCACATTGGTTTACGCTATCGACGAATTCAGCCTGCCTGGAACCCCGTCGATGAATATCCGAGAAATCAAACACCCGCTGATCCGCCACAAACTGGGTCTGATGCGTCGTAACGATATCAGCACCAAGAACTTTCGTGAACTGGCGCAGGAAGTTGCCGCCCTGCTGACCTACGAAGCAACCAAGGACATGCCGGTGGAAAACCAGACCATCGACGGTTGGTGCGGCGAAGTCAGCGTGGAGAAACTGGCCGGCAAGAAAATCACCATTGTGCCCATTCTGCGCGCCGGTCTGGGCATGCTTGACGGTGTGCTCAGCCTGATCCCCAGCGCCAAGGTCAGCATGATTGGACTGGTGCGCAACGAGGAAACGCTACAGGCCGATACCTATCTGGAAAAGCTGGTGGGCGAGTTGAATCAGCGCCGTGCGTTGATAGTCGATCCCATGCTGGCAACCGGCGGCTCGATGATTGCCACTATTGATATGCTCAAACGCGCAGGGGCTCAGGAAATTCGTGCTCTGGTACTGGTCGCCGCTCCGGAAGGCATCAAGCGAGTCAATGAACGCCATCCGGATGTGGACATCTACACCGCTTCAGTCGATCAGCATTTGAACGAGCAGGGCTATATTATTCCTGGCCTGGGTGATGCTGGTGACAAGATCTTCGGGACTCGGCAGAAGGACGTGCATTGATGCAGCAGGACATGAGTACCACCGGTTGGCATAGCGTGCTGGCCGGCTCTCAGATGCTGTTTGTGGCCTTCGGCGCGCTGGTATTGATGCCGTTGATCACAGGCATGAACCCCAGTGTGGCGCTGTTCACGGCAGGCATCGGCACGCTGATCTTCCAGTTCGTGACCCAACGTCAGATACCGATTTTCCTCGCCTCCAGCTTCGCCTTCATCGCACCGGTGCTTTACAGCAACCAGACCTGGGGACTGGAGGCTACACTTGGCGGCCTTATCGCCGCCGGCATGGTTTACCTGCTGCTGAGCCTGTTGGTACATTTACGCGGCCCCGACTTTATCCATCGCCTGTTGCCGCCAGTGGTGGTTGGCCCGGTCATCATGGTTATCGGGCTCGGACTGGCTGGCACAGCGGTGAACATGGCTACCGGCAAATCCGGTGATGGCAGCATGCAACTGATCGAGGCCAACACGGCGTTGATCATCTCGCTTTCAGCGCTGATTACCACGCTGCTGGTAGCCGTGTATGCCAAGGGCATCTTCCGCCTGCTACCCATCATGGCCGGCGTTGCGGTGGGTTATGCACTGGCCTGGGCGCTGGGCGTGGTGAGCTTCAGTACGGTTAACGAGGCCAGCTGGGTCGCTACCCCCGGATTCGTGTTCCCCGAGTTTCATCTGGCCGCCATTCTGTTCATGATTCCGATATCTCTGGCGCCGGTGATCGAGCATATTGGCGATGTCATGGCGATCAGCTCGGTGACCGGCAAGGACTATATGCGCAAGCCCGGGCTGCACCGCACCCTGCTCGGCGACGGCCTGGCTACCTCGGCGGCGGCTTTCCTCGGAGGCCCACCCAATACCACCTATTCGGAGGTCACCGGCGCGGTCATGCTGACCCGCAACTTCAACCCCACGGTGATGATCTGGGCGGCATTTTTCGCTATTGGCCTGGCCTTCATCGAGAAATTCGGTGCCATTCTACTGAGTATTCCTGTGCCCGTAATGGGCGGCATTCTGTGTCTGCTGTTTGGTTCGATCGCTGTGGTCGGTATCAATACCTTGATTCGCAATCAGGTTGATCTGGCCGAAGCACGCAACCTGTGTATCGTCTCAGTCACCCTGGTATTCGGCATCGGCGGCATGGCCATTGGCAGTCAGGAGCTGACATTGCAAGGCGTCAGCCTATGCAGCGTGGTAGCCATTCTGTTAAATCTGATACTCCCGCCCAGCAAGCCGGCAGCGGACACTACGCCAGCCTGAGCCTCAGCGCCGCCAGCATCGTGTGTCGGCAGGCGTGCGTTGATTGACCTGATTCAGCGTATAGGTGGCGCAGACATCCCCGGCCATGATCCCGCCCGGCACCGCCGTGGCAGTCAGGGTAAAGCTCTCCGCCGCCAGCGTAGCCACCACCTGATAGATTGCCGCGCCACTCACCGGGCTCTGGGTTGCCAGACCGGTGAGCGTGGCAGCATCATAGCCGCCGTGTCGCGCATAATGACGCTCCAGCAGCTGGGCGTTGTCCAATAGTACCGTGGCCACCTCTGCCCGCCTTGTCTGACGCACATGTTCCTGATACGAGGGCAGTGCAATCGCCGCAAGAATGCCAATCATGACTAGCACCAACATCAACTCGATCAGGGTAAAACCATAGTGTGCTGGGGTTCTGCACTGGTTAGTCATTGCAATTGCCGCCACATGATGCGGTTGAACTGACATTGCGGCAAACCCGATAACACAGCCACATCCTCCGATCCTTGCACCAGATAGATTTCCGCCCCACAGCCTGGCGGCTGATCCGGATCCGTCTGATCCATGACCACAAGATCACCCGGCAGTCCCACCGCCAATGCGATGCCCACGGCGGGTGTGTCGCTGTGGTCAACCTGTCGATCGCCGTTGGTGTCCAGCACTGTCGCCGCAGGCATACCACCATTGGCCAGTGCTACCGACATCAACCACCCACCAGCATGGGTCATGCAAGGATCTGTTGCCTGCGCAGTGACAAGGCCGGTGGTAAACATCACTCTGGAATGACGAATGACCGCCTCTCTCGTCACTCTTTCACCCTGTAGCCCAGCGCTGTCGGTCAGCGGTACATACCAGCCATATTGGCTTTGCCAATCCACCGGCAAGGAACTGACCGTACGCAACCGTTGCCCACTGGCAGGGTCGTTGATGCTGTTGATTTGTTGCGCGCGCAGCAGCGCCGGCGTCACACCGCCAGCCGGCAGTGCAGGCGTATCAAGCACCGCATAGAAAGCCTGTAGAGTTGAATCTGCCAGATCCACTGCCTCCAGCCATTTGCCGGTACCGAACAACAGGAGATCCGCATCGCCGGTCATATTCCGATGCAGCAATGGTGCAACCGTAATCAGCTGACCTTCGGCTGCAGTGAACAAGGGCGGCCCGCCATGAGCGACCTGCCAGAGCGCAGGATCGGAGCTGCTCAGATCGAACTTCCACAGCTGACCATGCAGATCTCCTGCGAAAACGGCCTGTAGCTCGCCATTTCCATCGAGCTGCAGCGTTGGAACCGACAGCCCATTGATTACATCTGCTCCTGCTCTATCGCTGACATCCAGCTGCTTGATCAGCGCACCCGTGTGCAGATCAAATATCAACAAGGCTCCCCGTTGCGCCTGGCTACCGTAGCCATTTCCGGTGATCAGCACCGGAACACCATGCAGTCGGGCTATTGCTGGCTGCCCATGGATATACCCCAGTATTTCAAGCTGGCCGGGGTCGGCTTCCCATAACACACCACGGGCGGCGCTGCCGTTGACGGTATCGAACAACCGCACGGCAAACAGGCCTTTACCGCCGGCCCCCAGACCCGCGGCGGCCAGTGTGCTCCAGTGGCTGTCAAGCAATGCATCAGCAACCGTAAAGCGCCCGTCCACCCCGCTGCGGTGCAGGCTGTCTCCGCCGTAGTCGGGCCGAGCACGCACACCCAGGCCCGACTGTGCAGCGGCTGGCAGATAGGAATACAGATGCTCGCCGTTGGTATCGAACAGGCGCATGAAGCCATCGTTGGAACCGATCAATACCGCCTCGGGCATGTGCTCGCGCTTGCGCTGCAAATAAGCTGCATACTCGGGCGACACATGATCGGATAAGGGATGATGACCTGCGCCCACCACCACGGGTGCTGAATGAATAACGTCGCCCAGCAGATGGACTCGGCGACGAAGATCAGCATCAGCAGTGCCTCTGGCCCAATCCAATAGTCGCTGCCCCTCCCCCGCTCCGCTCAGGCCAGCCCGCAGGGCTTCCATTTCCAGGTCTTGCTGTTGGACGGGCGACAACGCCGTAAGAGTGGCATGATCCAATGTTAACGCTCCAGCCGGAGCATGCTCGTCGGCATATCGCCAGGTCTCGAAGTCTCCTGATGCACTACCTGGCCGGAAGGTGTCATCCGTGCTCCATAGCAGCGTACCCGGTTCTCCGGCGCCATTCAGTTGATAAGCGCGTAAACTGCCACTCCAGTCCACCGGATCGAATCGGGTCTGATAGTAACGGCTTTCCCCGGCCGCCAACTGAGGAGTATCACCGGTGGAGCCACCCGATACCGCCGCCGAGCCCATTTCCCGCAGGGCGGCAGCCAGCACCTCCTGCAACTGCCGACCATTATTGGCAGTAAAATAGCGGCCATTACCAGCGACGGCCACCTCGTTTAAGCGAGGATCATCCAAGGTAAACCCGAGAGTATAGGTTCGCAGGTTCTGCAGCGGGAATTGCGGATCATCCCAGCTTTTCCCTGCGTTATCCGTCCCATGACGACGCAGGTCAGTCTCATAGGCGAAACGGGCTATATCATCCAGATAGAAAAAGCCGCCCTCGGTACTCAGTGCCGCACCCGGAATGTGATCAGCACCATCGCCATCCCAATCCGGCAGATTGAAGCTACCAGCTAGCAGCGGGTTGTTGCCATCCGGCTCATCCACGAGGTTGTCCGGAAATTCATTATCGTAGGTCGGTAAACCATCGGTAACGATCAAACCGAAGTTCTTCTGACAGCGGTATTCAATGGGGCTGACAAAGACCTCTCGGGTGGACTCGAGCTGGCTCTGCGGATAGAAGGCGCGCATACCTCGCAAGTAGCGGGTCATCTCGTACCAAGACTCGGCCAGAGGTGTCCAGGTGTCCTGTGCACTTGAATCCAGAGCGTCAAGCGCCTGATTAAGCGCGTTGAAGCGCGCGTTACCCTCGCCGGTATCCGCCGAGATACTGCCCGCTTCCACCTTCAGCATACCGCCCGGGCCTCGATCGGTTGCTGTCGCTGCGCGGAAGGTAAACAGTCCGAAACGCAGGTGACGATTATTGGCGATCAGGGCTTTCGTCGCGTTGCGCGCAATCTCCAGCCGGGGCTCGCCGTCCACGCTGTTCAGCGCCATGCTCGATGAGTTATCAACCAACAGCAGAACGTTAGGCGCTACTGGCGAAGCGGACAGGATCGGCCCACTGTAAGGAGTATAGGCGTAGGCCGGTAACGACATGCATATGCCCAGCGCCAGGCCCGTCAACAGGGCTCCCGGGTGACACGAATCAGATTCGAGTGAACGCATATACGCCCTCCAGAAGGGTATGGGTTGAGTTCTGTTGACTGATAACCGATATCCGATACAACGTACTCAGGGAGCCAGCGGTCAGGTTTACCGATAACATGCTGTCGCCCAGGCGCACTACCCGATACCAGACCTGCGTCTGCTCCCCAGTAACAGCCGGCGGCACCCGCTGCCAGCCCGATCCCGGCGCCGAGCCAGCGATACCCCACGTCAGCGCCACGTCACAATCTGCAGCGGTACAACGGGTCGCAGGCAGCGGCAAGCTATGGGCTCGCACCTGCTGCTCGACGTAACGCAAACCCGTTTCTGCTGCCTGAAAGCGTTCGTTCGTGCGGTTGGCGTTATGCGCCATCCGCTCCTGCGCAATGGAACTGGTCATGCTCCCTATCGCTGTAAGCATCAGTAACAGGAGCAACACCAAGCTGATAATCAGCGCGCTACCAGACTGACGATCGGGCGATTTGACGTGAAACAGGCTGCTCATTGCGCCCCCTCAATCCAACCGGTTACGCAAAGCGGTAACCAGGGTGTATTGCTGGGTGCGCATGAAACCTGCGCCAGGATCAGCCGGGTTATCCGTCAGCACCAGAGCAATACGTACACTGCGAATGAGCGGCGCATCCGTTGCGGCAATGCTGTTTCGATAGGCTCCCGCTACGTTACGTTCGCTGACATCAGTGGCCAGGCCAAACTGAACATCAAAATCGGCTACGCCTTCGATCAGCGTCTCGAAGTTGCCAGCACCATTGATTCGCGCCTGCAGTTTCTGCCCCGCTTGCCGGTATTCAATCTGCCGTACCGGAATCAGCACGTCGCCGGGACTCACCGCCAGGTTATCGCTGCCACTGGCAATACGCAGATCGCTCAGACAATCGCTTGCTAACAACCATTGAGCGTTATATTGCGCGGCATTGCGCTGCTCGGCGGTCAATACGGGATTATGCGCCGTCACTGCGCTCAACAATTTGAGGACGCCGCTCACATGGATAATGGGTTCGGCAAAATCCGCCGGCAGTTGGCTGCGGGTAGCGGCTGGAAGGCGCTGCAGATCAAGGCAGCCAAACATGCCCGCTTGCCGTAGATCACGGCTGATCCGGGTGAGCACAAAGCGTGCATTTTCCTGTACCTCAGCCAGGTGCTGCTGCAATACAAAGCCGCGCTTGCTGGCCAGCAGCGGATGCAACACGTTCAGTACCAATATCAGGCCCAGCGCCATGGCCACCATCAACTCGACCAGACTGAACCCTTGATGTCTCACATGCATGCAGGTCTTCATGGGTCACCTCGCATCAGCGAGGAAACGGTCAATGAAGTTGTCCCTCCGCCAACGACAATACGCTCTTCTGACCAGCCGATAACGACGGTAGCCTGCTGACCACTGACTTCTACCGCCCCATGTCCGGCAGGTAACAGGCAACTGACCGCATGGGCAAAATCAGCGAGATCGGTTTCGAGTATTGATGCGGCGGGGGATGCCGTCGCACAGCCGGCACTGACTGTCAGCGCATAGCCTGACAGGTTCGCCGGGTTGGCACGCATGCGATCCAGCAGATCATAGGCAATGAAAGTCGCCTGCGTCCGGTATGCGGCGCTGGCGCTATAGCGCAGGGCATTGGTTTGCACCAGCACGGCGCCGAGGACACCGATCGCCAGCACCAGCAGCGCGATCAGCACTTCCAGTAAACTGAAGCCGTCCTGCTGCGCCAGAACAGCAAACGCCGATTTGCGTGAAGTAGTGACTGTTCCGTCCATGGCAATCTCCCTGGCAAATAATTTGCTCCAGGGATGGCCGGCTCCTGGTGTGGAGAGCGCAACCTAGCGACTGTCTGTGAGAGCTTCATCACCCAAACGGGCGGCATACCGATTTTTGTGAAACCGGTCACCGCCAGGATGTCGATCAATACGCTCAGGAGACCACGCGGCGTGCGTCACCCTCTCCGCCAGTGCCATGCAACAAGTTCTCTGCCAGTTGAGCGACGATGCGTTGCCGTGCCTCCCGACTGCCCCAGGCGCTGTGCGGTGTCACCACCAGATTGGGCACCTCAGCATCCAGCAACGGATTGCCGGCTACCGGAGGCTCAGTGGTCAACACATCAAACCCGGCACCACCAAGATGCCCAGCGCGCAGACTGTCGACTAGCGCCTGCTCATCTACCAGCCCGCCACGCCCGGCATTGATCAGTAGACTACCCGGCTTCATGGCAGCCAATTGTTCCGCGCCAATCAGATTGCGCGTAGCCTCGGTCAACGGGCAGTGCAGACTCAGCACATCCACTTGCGGCAGCAGTTGCTCCAGCGATAACCGTTCCGGATGCTCACGGCCCGGTATCGAACCCACCAGAATCTTCATCCCGAACGCACTGGCCAGACGAGCCACTTCCCGCCCCAGCTCACCGTATCCGAGAATACCAAGGGTACGTCCCGACAATTCACCGATGGGGTAATCCAGCAGGCAGAATTGATCGCTGCGCTGCCATGCGCCGTCACGAACGGCTTGTCGGTAGGATTCAAAACGAGTGACCAACACCAGCATCAGCATCAACACGTGCTGGGCGACCGATGGCGTGCCATACGCCTGGCAGTTGTACACAGCAATGCCCCGCTGACGCGCGGCGAGCAGATCCACATTATTGGTGCCGGTGGCGGCAATCAGGATCAGCTTCAGCTGTGGACAGGCCTGCATGACCGCCTCATCAATCACTACCTTGTTGGTAATGACCACCTGATGATCAGCAATGTGCGATAGCAACTGCTCAGCCGACGTGCCCGGGTAAAGAGTCAGTCGACTGGCATTGGTTTGCAGCGCCTGCATATCGAGATCGCCCTGATCCAGCGAGGCATGGTCGAGAAATACCGCCGATAGCTTTTTCATTACTTAACCTGTGTCCGACATGACAAGGGAGCTAGAATGGCCTCTTTTCCGGCCGGAGCAATGCATTGTATCTGAACGAGTTTCTATTGGTGGCGCTGGTTCATCTATTGGCCGTCATCAGTCCCGGCCCGGACTTTGCCGTGGTCATTCGCAACAGCGTGAGCGCGGGACGTCAGGCCGGGCTGATGACTGCGCTGGGCGTCGGCAGCGGAATCCTTTTGCACGTTGGCTACTCGCTGCTGGGTATCGGCATCATAGTGTCGCAGTCGGTGTGGCTGTTCAATCTGCTGAAACTGCTGGCGGGCGGCTATCTGCTGTATATCGGGATCAAGGCCATACGTGCAAAACCACAACCGGCTACCGAGCTGACACCTATCACAACCGTGTTGGCGCCACGCAGGGCATTCAGCATTGGCTTTATCACCAATGGCCTGAATCCCAAGGCGACACTGTTCTTCCTGTCACTGTTTACGCTGGTAATCAGTCCGCAAACGCCGATTCTGATCCAGGCGGGATATGGCCTCTACCTGGCAATAGCGACCACGCTGTGGTTCTGTCTGGTGGCGATGCTATTCAGCCAGTCAGCGGTGCGGCGCGGCTTCGCCCGCATGGGCCATTGGTTTGATCGTGTCATGGGTGCCGTGCTGATTGGCCTGGGCCTGCACCTGGCCCTGTCCGAATGGTTCAAGCGTAGCTGACAGCTACGCACTGACCGGCGCGTTGCGCGCCCAATCGGCCAGCACATCCATCCATTGCGGGTGATCATTCAGGCAGGGAATCAATACCAGCTCTTCGCCGCCAGCATTGATGAACATCTCGCGCCCACGGTCACCAATCTCCTCCAGCGTTTCAATGCAGTCAGCGGTGAAGGCCGGGCACATCACCAGCAGTCGTTTGACGCCCCGGGCGGCCAGCTCGCTCAGCTGTACCTCAGTGTAAGGTTCAATCCACTTGTCGCGTCCCAGCCGGGATTGAAATGACATGCTCCATTGCTCCGGCGCCAGCCCACAGCGTTCAGCAACCTTGCGGCTGACCGCAGTACATTGGGCGCGATAACAGGTGGCATGGGCGGGTGATGGTCGCTCACAACAGTCAGCGGTTTGCAGACAATGGTTACCGGTTGGATCAACCTTGCGCAGATGGCGCTCTGGCAGGCCGTGATAACTGAACAACAGATGATCAAAGCCGTCCTCCAGGTGCGGTTGCGTGCAGGCGGCCAACGCGTCCAGATAATCAGCTCGATCATGGAACGCAGGAATCACATTCAAACGCACGGATAGGCGATGCTGAGTAATTACCCGCTGGGCTTCACGCACCACGGTGGTGACAGTACTGTCGGCGAACTGTGGATACTGGTGCATCAACAGAATCTCGCCCACGCCCCGCTGCACCAGCGCCAGAATGCCCTGTTCAATGGACGGCTCGCCATAACGCATGGCCAGCTCGACAGGCATATCCAATCGACTCCGCAACTGATCCCGTACCCGACGGCTGATCACCACCAGCGGAGAACCTTCATCCCACCAGATGGAGGCATAGGCTTCAGCAGAGGCGCGCGGGCGGCGCAGCAGTAACAGGCTGACTAACAAGCGACGCGGCAACCAGGGCAAGTCCACAACGCAGGGATCCATCAGAAACTGATTAAGATAGCGGCGAACATCGGCAACCTCTGTGCTGGCAGGCGAACCCAGATTGACCAGCAGGACTCCACGTTCAGACATCAGGTTCTCTCCCGTCACAGTATCTTGATCTTGGCATGGCTGCCGACCACTCGATTGTACCCTGCCGGCCAGTCTTTTACCGCAACCAGCCGCGATAGAGAATGGCTATTATTGCTTGAGGCAACTCTGTGCAATCTTGCCCGGTCTTGCGACGAACGCTTGATTCAGTGATGCTGTCGTCGAGCACGACTGCGGGCCAGTCGTTTGAGAGAAAGGTATGGGGCATGCACACTAATAAAGCGGGAGTCGCCGTTATAGGTGGCGGGCTGGCAGGCCTGAGTGCTGCCAACAGCCTGACCGAGGCCAACGTGGCAGTAATGTTATTCGAGCGCAACAGTACGCTCGGCGGCCGTCTGGGCAGCGACACGCAGACGGATATGGGCGCCCAGTATTTCACCGCTCGCCATCCTGCGTTTCGACAGGCATGCCGGGAGTGGGAAGCCGACGGCTGGATTGCCGAATGGTCACCCCGGCTGTATCGCCATGACCTGGAGCAGGGCCTGCGTCCCTCATCGGATGATATCCAGCGACTGGTCGGCGTACCGGGTATGGCCACCCTCGCTGACCATCTGCAGCAGTCATTCGCTCGGCAGCAGGCAACCATCACGCAGTTGCAGCAGGCCACCGATGGGGAATGGATTCTTCAGGCTGCCGATGGCGCCGAATACGGTCCCTTCACTGCAGTGGTGTTGGCGATTCCGCCAGCATCGGCTGCCGAACTGCTGTACGCCGCCCCTTCGTTGCAACAGGATGTAGCACGGGTACGCATGCGACCCTGCTGGAGCCTGGCCATGACCTTTGAGCAGCCGTTACCGACCCAGGTCGACGCCTGCTTTGTACGGGATGGGCCGCTGGACTGGTTGGCACGGAACAATAGCAAACCACAACGGGCAGGTAACGAATCGTGGGTGTTGCAGTCCACCTCCACCTGGGCGGAACAACATGAACACGACCAGCCAGCCCGGGTGATAACCGAACTGAGCCGGGCCATGGAGCAGATTACCGGACTGACGCTGCCTGCGCCCAGCAGCAGTCAGGCCCGCTACTGGGCGCAGGCACGTCCTGCCGAAGAGCTTAAATGGGGGGCCCTGGCTGCACCCAGATTGAATCTTTATATCTGTGGCGACTGGTGCCTGGGTGGACGCATGGAAAACGCCTGGCTCAGTGGCCGTCAGGCCGCAAAAGCCTTACTGGATTCATGATGGCGTGAGGGCGAGAAGGTCATTGCACTTCCCCGCCCTCTATCCTGCTCAGAAGGACATACGGTAATACAAGGCGCCCATGTCGATTCCATCATTGGGTTGTTTTATGCCCGCATTGGAATAGTGGTAATAACGTACGCCGACTTCCGACCCGGTATTAAAACGCAGGCCTGCGCCGATTCGATCCTCGAACTGGAATTTGCCGCCGAGGTCCTGGTCACCCAGATCCGTCTCGGTAAAGTAGGACGCACCAATCCCCGCTTCAACGAAGGGCGTTACACCGCCGTCACTGGCACCAAAACTCAGGCGAAACATCGGTGTCAGGGTCAGGCTGGTCGCATCCAGACTACTCCAGCGGGTGACGCCCGCATCCCAGTAACCATCCAGTTGTGCGCCGCCGCCATCACTTTGCCACAGGGTTCGACCAAACTCGAACTGAGCACCGATACGGTAAGTGGTTGTATTCTCGGACGATTCACCGATTTGCACCGTAATACCATCCAACGCATGGGCAGCAGGCATGGTGCAGCATAAGATCAGGGCAGCTCTCTTGATCATCGTTCTGTTTCCTTACCAGAGTGATAAAACTTTGATATGCGCAGCGGCAACTGGTTCCGCTACGATAATTCCGCAATCTCAAAACCGCAGCGTATGCACGGCGGGTACGGCTTCGCCCCACAATGCAGGCAGTACGCGCTGCAATAACTGCACATCACCACTACTCCAGAACTGTGTCATTCTGGCTGGCCCCTGTGCCAACAGGTCAAATTCAGTCAGTTTATTCTGTAGCTGGCGCGCTACCGCAGCCCCGGTATCAACCAATTGGATATCAGCCGGCAGTAACCGCTGCAACAGATCCTTCAAGAAGGGATAGTGGGTACAACCCAGAATCAAGGTGTCGCAACCGGCCTCCAACAGTGGCCGAGTATAGTCACACAGCAACCGAGCGAGCGGCTCACTATCAACCTCTCCCCGCTCGACACATTCCACCAGCCCGGGACAGGGCTGCGTGATGACCTTTACCGAACCGGCAAAGCGATCCAGCAGGGCAGCAAATTTCGCGCTGCGTAAGGTGCCGGTGGTGGCCAGCACGCCGACCACGCCGCTGCGTGTCGCTCGGGTTGCTGGCTTGACGGCCGGCTCCATACCAATGATCGGCACGCTGTATCCACGCCGCAAATCGGCTACGGCCGCAGCCGTGGCGGTATTGCACGCGACAACCAGGCTCTTGGCGCCCTGCGCTAACAGGAACTCCGCAATGCGGCTGCTGCGCTCAACGATCAGTTCAGGTGACTTTTCCCCATAGGGCACAAAGCCGCTATCGGCCACGTACAACAATGACTCAGCAGGGAGCAGTTGGCGTATTTCACGCAGAACCGAGAGGCCACCCACGCCCGAATCGAATACACCTATGGGCTGCTCAGACATCACCCTGCACCGCTCCGCAACAGCCACAGCCCGGGTCGCGCTTGATGCGCAACTCACGAAAGCGTGTCTGCAACGCATCAATCAGCAACAGCCGACCGGTCAACGGCTGGCCAAATCCCGCCAGCAGCTTGAGCGCCTCCAGTGCCTGCAGGCTACCCACCACGCCCACCAGCGGGCCAATAACCCCCGCTTCACTGCAGCTCAGCGCAACATCATCGCCGCTGCCATACAGGCACTGATAACAGGGGCTGGTCTCATCACGCAGGTCAAACACGCTTACCTGACCCTGCAAGCGAATGGCCGCGCCGGATACCAGCGGACGCCGCAGCACGACACAGGCCGCATTCAGTGCCTGCCGGGTGGTGAAATTATCGGTGCAGTCCAAAACCAGATCGACCTGGGCCACCGCCTGATACAACTGTTCGTCGAGCAGCCTCTGGTTCAATTGCTGTATCTGCACATCCGGATTCAACGCCGCCAGACGATCGGCAGCGGAGGCGGTCTTGGGTCGCTCAAGATCAGCGGTGCCATGAATGATCTGCCGCTGCAGGTTACTCAGATCAACATGGTCATCATCAGCCAACAGCAATCGCCCCACCCCGGCGCCAGCCAGATACAGCGCGGCAGGACTACCCAACCCGCCCATGCCGACGATCAGGACGCTGCTATCGAGCAGACGCTGCTGACCGTCGACATCAACCTGTTCCAGCAGTATCTGCCGACTGTAACGCAACAGCTGCTGATCATGCATGCCAACGCCCTCCGCTTACCCGTTGCTGACCACCCAGATCGCGCCATGCTTGCACATCAATAAAACCCCGCCGTTCCAGCAGCCGGCACACTGCATGAGCCTGCTGCCAGCCATGCTCAAGCAGCAGCCAGCCGTTATTGGTCAGATGATCAGGCGCCGCCTCGATGATATGGCGGATGTCATCCAGGCCATCGACCCCGCTGACCAGCGCACTGGCCGGCTCAAAGCGCACATCGCCCTGCTGCAGGTGCGGATCATCTTCAGCAATATAAGGGGGATTGGATACGATCAGGTCAAAAAAATGCTCGTTCACCGCGCTGAACCAATCACTGATCAGAAATTTGGCATTGTGCAAGCCAAGCTGAACGCGATTGGATTCCGCCAGCGCCACCGCGCCGGGCATGCGATCCACGCCGATCAGTTGCCACTGGCTACGCTCGGCGGCCAGCGCCAGCGCTATGGCGCCGGTACCGGTACCCATATCCAGCACGCGCGCAGGCCCGGAAGGGCCCAGTTCCAATGCCACTTCCACCAACCGCTCGGTATCCGGGCGGGGTATCAACGTATCCGGACTGACCTGCAACGCCAGCGACCAGAAGCCTTGCTCGCCCAGCAGATAGGCCACCGGCTCACCTTGCCGGCGACGCGCCAGCAGCGCATCAAACCGGTCGAGTTGCTCGACGCTCAATTCACGCTCAGGCCAGGTCAATAGATAACTGCGTGGTTTGCCCAGTACATGAGCAAGTAATAATTCGGCATCCAGCCGCGGCGTATCCGAGCCCGACAACCGGGCACGGGAAAGCGAGTCGGCGATGCTTTGGCTCATTCAGGAGTCCAGCGCAGCCAGTTGATCAGCCTGGTATTCGCGACGCAGCGGCTCGACAATCGCATCCAGCCCACCTTCGATGACATGATCCAGGCTATACAGCGTCAGGTTGATCCGATGATCAGTCACCCGGCCCTGAGGGAAGTTATAGGTGCGAATACGCTCGGAGCGATCACCCGAGCCGACCAGAGAACGACGCGTATCGGAGATCGCTTTCTCATGCGCCTCACGCTGGCGGTTGGCCAGCCGCGCCTGCAACAAGGCCATCGCCTTGGCGCGGTTCTTGTGTTGTGACCGTTCTTCCTGGCACTCCACCACAATCCCGCTGGGCAAGTGGGTCAGACGAATAGCCGAATCCGTTTTGTTGACGTGCTGCCCGCCCGCCCCGGAAGAACGGAAGGTATCGACCCGTAGATCGGCTGGATTGATTTCCACAGCCGCCTGCTCATCCGGCTCGGGCATGATCGCCACAGTGCAGGCCGAGGTATGAATACGCCCCTGGGATTCGGTTTCCGGCACACGCTGCACGCGATGAGCGCCGGATTCGAATTTCAGATGCGCATAGACGCCCTGGCCATCGACCCGGGCGATGATTTCACGGTAGCCACCATGCTCGCCGGGGTTTTCCGACAGCACTTCGATACGCCAGTTCTGGCGCTCGGCATAGCGCGAATACATGCGGAACAGGTTGCCGGCGAAAATGGCCGCCTCATCCCCACCGGTACCGGCACGAATTTCCAGAAAGACATTACGCTCATCATCCGGATCCTTCGGCAACAACAGCAGATTCAACTCCGCTTCCAGTTCCGCCAACGCAGCGCTGCAGCTTTCTGCGTCATCCTCAGCCATCGCCCGGATATCCGGATCACTGTCCTTCAGCAGGCTGCGCGCCTCATCCAGATCAGCCTGGGCTTTCAGCCAGCGGCCATAACATTGCACGGTCGGCTCCAGCTCGGCATATTCCTTGGAGTAGGCTCGAAACCGATTCTGATCGCTGATGATTTCCGCCTCACTGAGCAGTGCGGATAATTCTTCAAAACGCTCGCGCAGGGTATCCAGTCGTTGTAGCAGTGACGCTTTCATGATTTGCCTTGTGCTCTGTTCGTTTCATCGTCCAACGCAAACAGCTCCATGGCCAGCGACAATGACTCACTGCGGCCCTCGGCACTCATGCGCTTGAGTTGCACACTGGGCTCATGCAGCAATTTGTTGGTCAGGGCCCGGGCCATTTCGGCCATGACTGCCGCCGGATCGCCGCCACGCTCCAATCGCGCCAGCGCCTTGGCCAATTCCTGGTCACGCTGCTGTTCCGCCTGCTGGCGGTAGCGCTTGAGTACATCCACCGCTGCGCGCGCACGTTGGCGCTGCATGAACTCATTGGTGCCCAGTTCAACCAGGCGTTCCGCCGCAAGTGCTGCGTCCTGACGGGAGCGCAAATTCTCTTCGATGACCTCACGCAGGTCGTCGACGCTGTACAGATAGACATCCGCCAGCTTGCCGACTTCGGGCTCGATATCCCGCGGCACGGCAATATCGACCATGAACATCGGATTATGTCGCCGCTTCTTTAACGCCCGCTCCACCGCACCCTTGCCCAGAATAGGCAGCGGGCTGGCAGTGGAAGCAATAACAATTTCACATTCGTGCAGCACATCAGGAATCTGGTTCAGGGTAATTGCCCGACCACCCAACGGGGTGCTGACCGATTCAGCCCGATCCAATGTACGGTTGGCCACAATCAGCTTGCTCACCCCCTGCTCATGAAGGTGACGGGCAACCAGGGCAATGGTCTCCCCGGCACCAATCAATAAGGCGGTGCTGCGACTGAGATCAGAAAAGATCTGCCGCGCCAGACTCACTGCGGCGAAAGCCACCGATACCGGGTTGGCACCAATGGCCGTATCGGTACGTACCTGCTTGGCGGTATTGAAGGTGCTCTGGAACAGTCGATCCAGCCGCGGGCCCAGGGTGCCGGCGGTACGCGCATACTGCCAGGCATCCTTCATCTGCCCGAGAATCTGCGGCTCGCCGAGCACCATGGAATCCAGCCCGGCGGCGACCCGCATCATGTGGCTGACCGCTCCAGCGTCCTGATGAATATAGCTGCACTGGGCTACCGCTTGCGTCTCCAGCCCATGATAACGAGCCACCCACTCGATCAATCGATCCGGATCCATGTGATCCTGAGTGCAATAGATCTCCGTCCGGTTACAAGTGGACAGAATCGCCACTTCCCGGGATGACGTGTCATCACGCAATTGCTGCAGTGCATCGGCCAACTGATCGGGCGCGAAAGCGACACGCTCGCGCACGTCCACCGAAGCCGTTGTGTGATTGATCCCGACTGCGAGAAAGCCCATGACACCTCAATGATGTAAGCCCGACATTCACGGGTTAAAAGCGGCTAATTGTCCTATTTAAACAGGCGTCAATCAATTCCCTGCGCTAATGACGCGCAAAATACCCGTTCACGTCACCACCAATGGCTTGCACTTGCGCACTGTGGGTTTGCAACTCATCCTGTATCATCATCTGTCAGCAACCGCCGCAGATAGCGGAGCAACGAGACTATTCATGACCCCATCCTTTACTTCCTGCACCCTGGTTCTGGCGCTCGGCTTGTTGATCAGCGGCTGCGCGGCCACAGGCCCTCAATCAACCGCCACGCCTGCTGCGCCGGCCGTGGTAGCGCCCCCAGCAAGCGAGGAGCCTGTTGCTTATGGTCAGTTCTCAGCTGACACCCTGTATGCGCTGCTCGCTGCTGAAATTGGCGGGCAACGCAACCGCTTTGATCTTGCACTGAATAACTACCTGGAACAGGCCGTTGTCACGCGCGACGCCGGCATCATCGAGCGCGCCATGGAAATTGCTGAGTTTCTCGGCGCCCATAAACAGGCACTGGATATGGCGCTGCTGTGGATCGAAGTTGAACCCGACGACCCGGACGCCTTGCGCGCTGCCGCTCTTCAATTAGCCCGCGCCGGACAGCACCGTGACGCCATGCGCATCATGCAGCAGGTTCTGCAGCTGCAGGATGATACCCATTTTGACCTGCTGGCGTTGGCAGCCCTGCAAACCGACAGTGACACCCGTCAGGGCTTGCTCGAAACCTTAATGGAGCTGTTGCAGCGCTATCCCGACAATCCTCAACTCAGTTTTGCCGCGGCCTTGCTGCTGCAGGAAGATCAACGTACCGAGGAAGCACTGGCCTTATTGCAAAAACATACCCGGCACAACCGTAGCACGGCGTCAGTCATGCTGCAGAGTCGTCTGCATGCCGGCCTGGACGAACTGGATCAGGCTATCGAGGTGTTGCGTCAGGGGGTTGAAGAGTTTCCTGAAGATCACCGGCTGCGACTGTTGCTGGCCAGAATGCTGGTCAATGCGGAAAACCACTCCGAAGCCATCGTGCATTTTCGCGAGCTGGCCCGGCAGAACCCAGACGATGACGAAATGCACCTGGCCCTGGCGCTGATCGAACTGGACAGCGGGAATGTCGATGCCGCCATCCTGGAGCTCCAGCAATTAGTGGATGTCGACCCCGGGAATACCGCCGCCGCCTTCCATCTTGGTCACGCGTTTGAGCGCGCCGGACGAACCGATGAGGCCATCACCTCCTGGCAAAGCATTCGCGTCGGTGACGAGTATCTACCTTCCCGCCTGCGCATCAGTCGCTTGTTGATTGAGCAACAGCGTCTGGATGAGTTGAGCGCGTTGATGCGAGATGAGCGCAGCCGCAACCCGCAGCGCGCACGGGAACTGTACCTGCTGGAAATCGAAACACTGATGCCAACTCAAACCCAGCAGGCATTGCAACTGACCAACGAAGCACTGACCGAGTTCGAGCTCAACACCAACCTGCTCTATACCCGTGCCATCCTCTCTGAACGCCTCGGCGATCCAGCGGCGGCGGAGGCAGATTTACGCTCAATCCTGCAGCGCGAACCGGACAACAGCATGGCACTCAATGCCCTGGGCTACACGCTGGCTGACCGCAACGAGCGTCTTGATGAAGCGCTGCTATTGATTGAACGGGCCCACAAACTCAAGCCAGAAGACCCTGCCATTCTCGACAGCCTGGGCTGGGTACACTACCGACTCGGCAATCTGGAGCTGGCTGAAGAGCTCCTGAGCCGCGCCTTTGCTGCCTTCCCCGATGCTGAAGTGGGTGCTCACCTGGGCGAAGTCCTCTGGCAACAGGGCAAACAGCGGGAGGCCCGCCAGGTCTGGGATGACGCCGCCGAGGGTGCCGATGACACCTCGTTGATTGATGCCACCCGTGAACGTCTGAAGGCCCACTAGCATGCGAACCTTACGCAATCTGCTTGTATTGACCCTGACCCTGGTGCTGGGTGCCTGTAGCAATCTGCATCACCGGGAAACGCTGGAGTTTGGCGGCGACACCGCAGCCTGGCAGGCGCACCGCAAGCTGGTTACGCCGCTGGACAGCTGGACGCTGCAAGGCAAGCTGGGGGTTCGTGCACCCAGCGAATCCGGTAGCGGTACCCTGTACTGGTTACAGCATCAGGATGAATATGACATCCGCCTGTCCGGCCCCCTCGGCCGCGGCGCCACTCGAATCCTGGGTAATGATCAGGGTGTAATACTGGATATTGCGGGACAGCCGCCCGCATCCGCTGTTTCCGCCGAAGCCCTGCTGGAACAGCAGGTCGGCTGGCGACTACCGGTGGAACACCTGCTCTGGTGGGTGCGCGGACTGCCTGCACCGGACAGCCCCAGCCGCCTGCAACTCAACCCGAACAGCCAACTGGCCAGACTCGCCCAAGCGGGCTGGACGGTGGAATACAGCCGGTACCAGCAAATCGATGGTGTTCCATTGCCGCAGCGCCTGCAATTGTCCGGCTACGACATGCTACTGACCCTCGTTATCACCAACTGGGAGCCCCGCGCCTCAGAATGACCGCCCATACCCTGAGCCTCCCGGCACCAGCCAAGCTGAATCTGTTCCTGCACATTACCGGCCGCCGCAGCGACGGCTACCACCTGCTACAGACACTGTTCCAGTTTCTCGATTACGGCGACACACTGCATTTCACCCTGAGGGATGATGGGCAGATCCGCTTGCTGACAGAGCTGCCCGGCGTCGCGCCCGAGGACAACCTGATCGTTCGCGCCGCCCGACAATTGCAGCAAGCCAGCGGCACCCCTCTGGGAGCGGATATCCGTCTGGACAAGCGCCTGCCGCTGGGGGGCGGTATTGGCGGTGGCAGTTCCAATGCAGCCACCACCCTGGTCGGCCTTGATCGATTATGGCAAACCGGCTTCAGTGAAGATCAGTTAGCCGATATGGGATTGAAACTGGGTGCAGACGTACCTGTATTCGTTCGCGGACGTGCGGCATGGGCCGAGGGCGTAGGCGAACAATTGACTCCAGTCGAGGTCGATGAACCCTGGTATCTGGTGGTCGTTCCAGCCTGTCAGGTCAGTACAGCAGAAATATTTAACGATCAGAGGTTGACTCGCAACACCTCGCCGATTACATTAGCGGCCTTTCGAGAGCACGGTGGTCGGAACGACTGCTTGCCGGTTGTAACAGCGCGTTACCCTGAAATTCGTAACACGTTGATCTTGCTAAACAATTTTTGTGAGGCTAAGATAACCGGAACTGGCAGTTGCTTATTTGGGGCCTTCCCAAATGAACGCGAAGCTGATAAAGTTCGCGCCCGGTTGCCAGCCACTCTGCAAACCTTTGTTGCCAGAGGATGTAACGTTTCACCGTTACATGCTTTACTCAACAAAGCGACGTAAGAAGGATGCAACCTGATGCATCCGGACAGTTACAGGGGCGTAGCCAAGCGGTAAGGCAGCAGGTTTTGATCCTGCCATGCGTTGGTTCGAATCCAGCCGCCCCTGCCATTTTTTCCGGCAGCAATAATTCATGACATCTTGAGTCCGGCTCGACCGGCCAGGCGTCTTTTATTCGCCAGGCTCTCTCACTGACTCATCGCATAGACGACTACCCAGACAGGTAATGTAGCGTGTCCAAGATGATGGTCTTCACCGGGAATGCAAACCCCGATCTGGCACGACGTGTCGTGCGTCAATTGCACATTCCCCTCGGTGACGCCTTGGTCAGTCGCTTCAGCGACGGCGAAGTCAGCGTTGAATTGAATGAGAATGTTCGCGGCAAGGATGTGTTTGTTATCCAGCCTACCTGTGCACCGACCAATGACAATCTGATGGAACTGATTGTCATGACTGACGCACTGCGCCGCTCCTCAGCCTCGCGTATCACTGCGGTTATCCCCTACTTCGGCTATGCCCGTCAGGATCGTCGCCCGCGCTCGGCCCGCGTACCAATCAGCGCCAAGGTAGTTGCGGACATGCTCGACGTGGTCGGTGTAGACCGTGTACTGACTGTTGATCTGCACGCGGATCAGATTCAGGGCTTCTTCGACATTCCAGTCGATAACATCTACGGCTCCCCAGTCCTGATCGACGATATTCAAGCCCAGCGGCTGGATGATCTGCTGATCGTATCCCCTGACATCGGCGGTGTGGTACGTGCTCGCGCCGTGGCCAAGAGCCTCGGTGTGGATCTGGCGATCATCGACAAGCGTCGGCCCAAGGCCAACCAGTCGGAAGTGATGCACATCATCGGTGAAGTAGAAAACCGTACCTGCATTCTGGTCGATGACATGGTTGATACCGCCGGCACCCTGTGTGCTGCAGCCAAAGCCCTGAAGGATTTCGGTGCGACACGGGTATCCGCCTACTGTACCCACCCAATTCTATCGGGCAAGGCGATCGACAACATCAACAGCTCCATGCTTGATGAACTGGTCGTGACCAATACCATTCCGCTGAGCCCCGCTGCAGACAATTGCGAGCGCATCCGCCAGCTGGATATGGCACCGATCATTGCCGAAGCCATGCGCCGTATCAGCAATGAAGAATCCATCAGCGCGATGTTCCGTTAGGATCAGCACGCTGGTTTAAACAGCCCGGCAATAACGCCGGGTTTTATCAATCGTCCGATGTGCTGGTCGCAAGTACCCGGACGCTCAGCAAGGAGACTATCAATGGTCGACTTCACTTTGAATGCGAATGCGCGTGACGATCTGGGGAAAGGTGCGAGCCGCCGCCTGCGTCGTAACGCTGATCTGGTTCCGGCTATCGTTTACGGTGGCAGCAAGGAGCCGCAGAGCATCTCCATCGCCGCACGCGAGTTGAACAAGGCGCTGGAAAACGAAGCTTTCTACTCTTCCATCATCGGCCTGTCCATTGATGGCAAGAAAGAAGAAGTTCTGCTCAAGGCACTGCAACGCCACCCTGCCAAGCCGCGCATCATGCATGCCGACTTCCAGCGCATCGTTGCCGGCCAGAAAGTGAACGTGCAAGTACCCCTGCACTTCATCAACGAAGAAACCTGCGTAGGCGTCAAGCAGGAAGGCGGCATGATCTTCCGCAACCTGCCGGAAGTCGAAGTAAGCTGCCTGCCGAAGGATCTGCCTGACTTCATTCAGGTCGACCTGCTCGAGCTGAAACTGGGCCAATCGCTGCACCTGGCTGATCTGAAACTGCCGGAAGGCGTGACCATCCCGAGCCTGGCTCTGGGTGAAGACCACAACCTGCCAGTAGTGAACATCATGGCTCAGCGTACCGCTGCTGCCGCTGATGACGAAGCTGGTGAAGGTGAGGAATCAGCGGAATAATATCCCGCTGAAACCCTAGAGGGCGCCCGTTGTGACGCAGGGAATCAAGTTGATCGTCGGTCTCGGTAATCCGGGCCCGGAATATGACATGACCCGGCATAACGCGGGCGCCCTTTTTGTTGAGCGCCTCGCAGCCGCACACAATCTGGCTTTACGCCAGGAAAAACAGTTTTTCGGCCTTACCGGCCGCCTGACCCTCAATGGTCGGGATGTTCGCCTGCTGATCCCCACCACCTTCATGAACCGCAGTGGCCAGGCAATTGCCGCCATCGCCGGTTTTTATCGTATCGCCCCCGAGGAAATCCTGATCGCTCACGATGAGCTGGATCTGCCCCCGGGTACGGTCAAGTGCAAGAAAGGTGGTGGTCACGGCGGACATAATGGACTGCGCGACACCATCGCCAGTCTGGGTAACAACAATGGTTTTCATCGCCTGCGCCTGGGCATAGGCCATCCTGGCCACAGCTCGCAGGTAACAGGCTATGTGCTGGGCCGCGCGCCCAAAGCCGAACAACAGGCACTGGACGCCTGCATTGACGAAGCCCTGCGCGAAGTACCCGGCATGTTGGCCGGCGACTGGACGCGTGTCATGCAGCGCCTGCACAGCTTCAAGGCCTGATTCATTTTTCGCCGCCATCCGCGGCAGAGGACACCAGTATGGGATTCAATTGCGGTATCGTCGGACTGCCCAACGTCGGCAAATCCACCCTGTTCAACGCGCTGACCAAAGCTGGCATCGGTGCCGAAAACTTCCCGTTCTGCACCATCGAGCCGAACAGCGGCGTCGTACCCATGCCCGATCCTCGACTGGACGCCCTGGCAGCCATCGTCAAGCCCGAGCGCGTGCTACCCACTACCATGGAGTTCGTCGACATTGCCGGACTGGTAGAAGGCGCCTCCAAGGGCGAAGGGCTGGGCAACAAGTTCCTGGCCAACATCCGCGAAACCGACGCCATTGCCCACGTGGTGCGCTGTTTCGATGACGACAACGTTATCCACGTTTCCAACAGCGTCGATCCCAAGCGCGATATCGAGATCATTGACCTGGAGCTGATCTTCGCCGACCTCGACAGCTGCGAAAAGCAACTTCAGCGCGTGGCGCGCAATGCCAAGGGTGGCGACAAGGAAGCGGTAGCGCAGAAAGCCCTGCTGGAAAAGCTCATCCCCCACTTTACCGAAGGCAAGCCGGCGCGCACCCTGCTGAAAGAGCTGGCCGATGACGAGAAGAAGCTGGTCAAGGGCTTCCATCTGCTGACCAGCAAACCGGTAATGTACATAGCCAACGTGTCCGAAGAAGGCTTCGAGAACAATCCTTATCTGGATATCGTCCGCGACATTGCTGACGCAGAAGGCGCGGTCGTGGTGCCGGTGTGCAACAAGATCGAAGCCGAGATTGCCGAACTGGATGACGGCGAAGAAAAGGACATGTTCCTTGAGGCCATCGGCATGGAAGAACCCGGCCTGAACCGCGTTATCCGCGCCGGCTACGAGCTGCTCAACCTGCAGACCTACTTCACCGCCGGTGTGAAGGAAGTGCGCGCCTGGACAGTGAAGGTGGGCGCCACCGCCCCACAAGCCGCCGCAGTAATCCATACCGACTTCGAGAAAGGCTTTATCCGTGCCGAAGTAGTCGCCTACGATGACTTCATCCAGTACAACGGTGAAGCCGGCGCCAAGGAAGCAGGCAAGTGGCGACTGGAAGGCAAGGAATACATCGTCAAGGATGGTGATGTGATGCACTTCAGATTCAACGTCTGATCGAGCGAGCCCCCTACTCCGCCCTAGTGACCATCCAGCGTCAAGAGGGCGGAGAATAATAAGTGTCAGCACACAGTTCAAACGACCGAATCCCTGCCTTCAGTAATTCTCCTGCCCCGCACGCTGACTGCGGCGCCCTTTCCTCGCAAGGCCTCTACTTGCCGGAACCTCACTGCGGATAAGTCAGAAATCGCTTCTCAACATACCTCATCCACGGCGGCCGATCGCCAGCAGAGCGTCAATTCCGGGCGATACGTATGCAGCTTCGCTGCATGACGTGCGATACTGCACTATCCCTGAGCGAGGCGGGAACCCTCCATGAGTATTACACCAAGAAAACTCCTGATTGGCCTGGTAACAACAGTAGTGCTATATGCCCTGCTGGGCTTCCTGTTGCTGCCTGTCATTGCCGTGCATGTCATCAATAAGCAGCTGGAGCAGCGAGCCACCGTTCCCGCACATCTTGAAAGCATCAAATTCAATCCCTTTACGCTGGAGTTGACGCTCGGCAACCTGCATATCGGTGAGCCTGATCAGGCAGCGATAGCGTTCACTCGCCTGTATGCCAACCTGCAAATAGATAGCTTATGGAAACGCGCGGTGCACTTGCGTGATGTAGAGCTGGAGCAGGCCAGTACCCGCGTTCACTTTGCTGAAGATGGCACGCTCAACCTCGCCGAATTACTCATCCTTCCGGCGACCGAAGAACAGCCGGAGAAGCCTGACAATGGCCCCTTCCCCCTGCGTATCGACCGCCTGGTACTGGTCGGCAATAGCCTGCAGTTTCAGGATCTCCGACCTGCAGAGCCAGTCGAGTTCGGCTACGATGCGGTGGACATCGAACTGACCAACCTCAGCACCCTGCCCGACGACAGTACGGTGATGCAGATCAGCGCCAGCGGCCCCTATGGCGCCCGCATCGACTGGCAAGGTCAACTCAGCATCAACCCGCTGAGCTCGAACGGCACCTTGCAGATCCAGGACGCCCAGCTGAAAACATTCTGGCCCTACGTGCACGAGCAATTGCCATTGGATCTGAATACTGGCGTGCTGAGTCTGAGCAGCAGCTATCAGCTCAGCATGGTCGACGAGACCGAGTTGCGGCTGTCCGATATCCGTCTGCAGTTGAAAGAGCTGAACCTGACGAATGCAGATCAGCCACTGCTGAGCCTGGACAATCTGGAGATCAGCAATACCTCGATAGATCTGGGCAAACGCGAAGTGCATCTGGACACCATTCACAGCCAGGGACTGCAGGCCCGGGCCGCCCGGTTGAAGAACGGAACGACTGACTGGCAGCAACTGCTGGAAACAGCTCCGCAAGCGGAACAGGCAAAGGTCGCTGAGGTCGCCAGTGAAGAAACGACCGTAACCACAGACGAGCATAGCGAGTCCGCACCCGCCGCGTGGCGCATCCTCGTGAACGACGTCCAACTCGATGACTATCACCTGCAACTTACCGATCATCAGCCTGCCCAGCCAGTGGAGCTGGATATCGGCCCGCTGAATCTCAGGGTCAGCGCATTTGATAGCCAGTCCGAGTCGCCCTTCAACATTCAACTGAATACGACTCTCGACCAGGACAGCACCCTGGCCGTGACCGGCGAGGTCGGTATCAATCCGATCAACGCCAACCTGCAAGTTGAAATGCAACGCATCGACCTGTCACTGGCCCAGGCCTATCTCGAACCGCTGGTACGGCTGGAGCTGAAATCCGGCCTGCTGAATAGCTCCCTGGCTGTGCGGCTAGCTCAGGTGCAACCACTCGAACTGGCAATCAATGGCCAGGCCGACGTTCAGAAGATGCACATAGTCGACAGCACGGCCAAGCGTGATCTGCTGAAATGGCAGAGTCTGCGCTTGGATGAGGTTCGTTATCAGAACAATAGTCTGAGCATCAACAAACTCAATCTGCAGCAACCCTACGTGCGATTCATCATCAACCGGGACATGAGCACCAACTTCAGTGACCTGCTGATTGCATCATCTGGTGATGCGCCCCCCAAAGCGCAATCCGCCAATAACGCCCCGCTCGGGATACGCATAGGTGAGATCGATATCAAGGATGGTTCAACCAACTTTGCAGACTTCAGCCTGACACCCTCCTTCGCTACCGGCATCGAACAGCTGAACGGCAGGATTGGCACCTTGGATAATCAGAGCAAAAAGGTCGCTGCAGTTGATCTGAACGGCAAAGTTGATCGCTACGCCCCCGTCACCATTACCGGTAGCCTGACGCCTTTCGACCCGCTCCACCGGCTGGATATCACGACCCGCTTCCGCAGCGTTGAGCTGACTACATTAACCCCCTATTCCGGCAAATTTGCCGGCTACCCGATCCGCAAGGGACGGCTGAATCTGGATCTGCATTATCAGATTGATCAGGGCCAGTTGAAAGCCGATAACAAACTTCTACTGGAAGACCTGCAACTGGGTGAGCGGGTAGACAGCCCTGATGCCGTGGATCTGCCCATACGACTGGCGATTGCGCTGCTCAAGGACACGCAAGGCAACATTGATATCGAGCTACCCGTGTCGGGAGATTTGAATAACCCAGAGTTCAGCGTGATGCCTATCGTGTGGCAGACCCTGCGTAACCTCGTGCTCCGTGCGACCCAGGCTCCTTTCAAGTTCATTGCCGGACTGGCGGGTGCCGGTGATGCCGACCTGAGCCAGCTTGGCTTTGCCGCCGGCAGTATCGAACTGGACGCGCCGGCCCAGCAGATACTCAGCACCCTATCCAATGCGCTGGGGGAACGTCCACAGCTGGTTCTGGAAGTCGAAGGCGTCAGCTCCCCCTTTCGGGACGGCCCGGTTCTGGCAGCCCGCCGTATGGATCAGGAGTTACATCAACTGGCCGCCCATAAAATGCGCCGCCCGCCGGAAGACCCGCAAAGCATCAAACTGGACGACAAGGATCAAGCAAAACTGATCAATGAATTGCATGATCATCTTGAGCTGCCAGAGCCTGAAGCATGGGGGCAATTGTCTCGCGAGGAACGAACTCAGGCAAAACGTCAGGCACTGATCGACCTCTGGAGCGATAATCCCGCCGCTCTGCGGCGGCTGGCGCAACAACGCGCCGCGACCATCAAACATTGGCTGGTAGATCAGGGTGGGCTGGAGCCCGACCGTATACACCTGTTGGAGGTCAGCGAAGCAAGCAACGAAGCAGATGAGACCATCGCAACCCGACTGCAACTGGGCAGCCAATAGCGGTATCAGCGGATCAGGGCTAAGCGGTTGAAAATTTTACCAATTGAACACCCAACCCCTTGACAATAATTGTCCGGATGGGAATAATGCGCGCCTCGGATGGCTACATAGCTCAGTTGGTTAGAGCACAGCATTCATAATGCTGGGGTCCCTGGTTCAAGTCCAGGTGTAGCCACCAACCAGACATCCACAGTCGTCCATGACTGTCTCGAAAGCCCCGTTCTACGGGGCTTTTTTGTTTCCGCCTATCCTGCACCGTCCCGCTTCGTCTATAGTAATCCCACCCCCAAAGGAGTCACAAAGGGAGTCATTGGCAAAAAGTGACATTTTTGATGACTCCACTACATCTCATTGCACTTTGAGGCATGGCATGAAGAAACTTAATGGCGAAGAACCCGCAAGCTCTCCGCAATCTCTCTGCGCCACATCAAGCCTGGCGTTAAAACTCAGACCATCGCCGACGGATACAGCCTGTACTTGGTTATGATGCCCAACGGTGCAATGTATTGGCGGTACAAATATCGTTTTGGCGGAAAGCGGAAACAGCTTGCTTTAGGTGTTTTCCCAGAAATCTCTCTTGCTGAAGCCCGCAAGCAGCATCGTCTCGCCTACAACCTGGTGGCGGATGGCATCGACCCTTCGGAAGCACGCCGCGAGAAAAAACAGGAAGCTATCCGCAACGAAGACAACCAGTTTTCGCGCATCGTCCGCGAATGGCTTGACGTCCACATGAGTGACAAGACAGATCACCACAAGCGCAGAGCTGAGCGCTTGCTACTGGAAGATCTATCTGGCCTGGCTAACCGTCCAATTGATGCTATCAAAGCCCCAGAACTGTTGGCAGAGCTGCGTAAAATTGAAAAGCGAGGCCACATAGATACTGCCAGGCGCACCCGACAATTGGCTGCACAGCTGTTTACCTACGCTATCGCTACAGGACGAGCCGAGCGCAACATCGCCAACGACCTGGCAGGCACCCTCAAGAACACGCGCACAATGAACCGCGCTGCAATCACAGACCCGATAATGCTGGGTAAGCTACTGAACGACATGGAGCACTCCACATCGGGGATTGTTGTCAAAACAGCCATGCTACTGACACCTTTGCTTTTTCAACGTCCCGGTGAAATTCGGGCAATGGAGTGGTCAGAAATCGATTTTTCAGAGAGGCGCTGGGAAATACCTGCCGAAAAAATGAAAATGCGTTCGCCGCATATCGTGCCTCTGCCAGAACAGGCTATTAAGCTCCTGAAGGAAATTCAGCCCCATACTGGACGCGGCAAGTATGTCTTCCCTTCTGTTCGAGGTGCCAGCCGTTGCCTGTCAGAAAACGGTGTGCGGACGGCCTTACGAGATCTAGGCTACGACAATGAAACGGTTACACCCCACGGTTTCAGGGCGACAGCCCGCACACTGCTGGACGAGGTATTACGTTATCGGGTTGAGCTGATTGAGCACCAGCTTGCACACTCCGTGAAGGACGCCAACGGGCGTGCCTATAATAGAACCAGTTTCATCGATGACCGGACAGAGATGATGCAAGCCTGGGCCGACTACCTTGATAAACTCCGTCGTGGTTCTCGGGTGTTGTCCTCACCAGAGAGCACATAGGCTTATTATCGCTACGTATCGGCTCCGGCGCTGTGATCCTGAGCCGATACCCCAGCCAGAAAGCGTCTAACGCCCCTGCAGATGCCCTTCTGGCACCATCCGCTGGTGCAGCACCGCAAATACCACCGCAATGTCGTTTTCTACCCGGTAATACAGCATGTGACTGCCATACGGAAAGCTGCACACCCCTTCACCTACATCCAGCCAGGCCAACCCCTGACCGGGAAACTCAGCCAGCAGACTGATAGTGTCCCGTATACCCTCCACGTATTTCCTGGACTGCTCCTGTCCCCAAGTATCCACTGTGTAACGGCTGATACTCCTCAAATCCTGCTGCGCATCACGGGTTAAACGAAAGCTGAGTGCCATCAGTCATCGCTTTCCTGCAGCAACTGGTCAAAAAACTCTCCACCATCAACTGTCTCACCAGCCGCAATCTGTTCCCTGGCACGCTCCGCCCTCAACTGCAGCAGTTCCAGCTTCAGTTGCTCACTGCTAACAAAGTCCTCGGCTGCAACCAGTACCGCCACCGGCTTGCCATGTTTGCTGATGTGTACCGGCTCTCGCTGAGCCTTCAGCAACACTTCACCAAACCGAGCCTTTGCTTCGTTTGCTGTCATTAGGTTCATAACCGTCACCCACCGCACTGAAAATCCAATACCACCAAATCGCACGAATCAGATGAAACAGACGAAACGCACGAATCAATTGATTCAAGCAAAGTTTAGCACAACCTATGGCATCTGAATGTGCCGTCAATTTCAATCCACAATGTCATCATGGCTCCAGGTCAATCCCGAGAATTGGGCTGTCGAAAACACAGCACATACGCTTGAAAGCGCAGTGGAATCAGCCTAACGGCATGGAGAGGTGTCTGAAAACGACGGAAATTGATAGAGGACTGGGCATGGTATCTTTATCCTGGCTAAAGCCATCTTGGCTCGACAACAACCCGTACGGCTACTATCGGCTTATCGGCTTCTTTCATTTTCAGGTTTGTAACCCGGATAGCTGCATCCCTGTCACGTGTGAATTCATATTCAGCGTCGACCGCTCCCGTGAGAGCTGTGGATCCTCGAGAGCCGCGCCCCGGATTTTTCCCGCTATGGTGAACGATCAGCACAGAAGCCCCCCAGCGGAACCGAATTTCATCAAGATGATTGATGAATTTGCTAATGTCCCCCGCACTATTCTCATCCCCGCTGAAATTCCGTGCCAGCGTATCGATCACAATCAGCTGGGGGGTTTCACCAGTCTCGTTGGCAACACGCTCAATCACATCCTCCAGCCGCCTAGCCCCGTCGGGATGGAACAGATCCAAAGATTTATTAGATACGTAAAGGCGTGCAGGGCGAATTCCGTTCTGCTTACTCCACACCTCGATACGGCGACTTATACCGTTGTGTAGTGGTCTAATGAAACCGGACACCCACTTAGGCGACAATGCTCGCCATTGAGAGGTGTTCGATGACTAGAAAGCGACGTACGTTTACCCCTGAATTCAAACAGGAAACAGCCAGCCTGGTGCTC
>Ga0265293_10000575_pt1 | contig 86472 bp, 111 predicted proteins | sample Munlanlewell138R_FD_192505 | JGI IMG/M metagenome (GOLD analysis project Ga0265293, IMG submission 192505) | Leachate microbial communities from a municipal landfill in Southern Ontario, Canada - Leachate well 138R | ecosystem: Engineered > Solid waste > Landfill > Unclassified | place... | reverse complement strand
CAAAGGGTAAACTAGCAAGAGTTATGGGAGTATTTGAAACGTGTTTAGTAGTTAAAGAATTACAAAACCCTTTTCGTGGGGAAAGTTGGCGTACTAAAGAAAAAAATGTTGAGTTAGTTGAAGAAAGCGAGAAAGAAACACCAAAAAAAGTATTAAAAAATACAAACTATAATAACTGCCCAGCGTGTTATATGCCTTTAGTAGGTTATGACAAAGATGATGTCACAGCTGTATACTGTAAATATTGTGGGCAAAGATTGGGAAATTAAAAGATGAATAAAGAAAAATTATTGTATTTATGGAAAATAATTGAAAATGAATTTTCAAAACGAGGTTTATTAGAATCGCTTGACATGTATGAATTAACTATAGACGATTGGGATTCGCTGGAACATGAAATTTATAAACTAGCCAATACTTTAGAGGAGTTTGTAAATGATTAGTATATTAGTAAAACTTATGTTCAGCCATTTAATTGGAGATTACTTTTTACAAAGTGACTATTTAGCAAAAAATAAATCAACTGACTTTTATATATTGTTTGTTCATTGTGCTTTATATTGCTTACCATTATTCCTATTCTTTGGTTTAACCTGGCAATTAGCAGTTGTATTTATAATTCATATAATAGTTGATTATTTTAAATGTAAAAAGAAAATAAACTTATTTATAGACCAATTAATACATTATTTGGTGCTATTGATATATTTAGTATGAGGTAAAAAATGGAAAAGATTAAAGATTATTTAAGTAGATTCTACAAAGGGGTGATAGAGAATGAATAAGATAGAAGACATTTTAAGATTAAATATTGGAGAAGTTGCAACAGTTTATATGACTTTTGAAGGTAGTCAATGGGGGTCAAAAATATTTAAAGGCTATATATTAGCAGTAGGTAAAGACCATTTGATTCTAAAAGACCTACAAACAGAAACTAGATATTTATTGTTGATGGTTCATTTAGATTTTGTAATTTTTGAAGGAGCAGTTATTTATGAAAAATGACCTAATGAGGCATGTAAGAAGTAAGAGATTTTATGAGCTTGTATATAGAGAGAAAGGAAGACTTATGAAAACTATTGACCGATATGATGATTTTGACTCAGCAAGAAATGATTATAAATATTTGACTGAACAAGATGATACTGAATATGATTATGTTGCTCTTAATGAGGTAACAGTTGAAAAAACAACAACTACTGTTACAATGGAGGAAGTAAATGACAATAAGAGAATTAATTGACTTGTTAAACGAATATGAAGATAAAGAACAAAAAGTAGTTATACAAATTAGTTTTAGCAATAGTAAAAGTATGGGCTATTTGGAAAGCGATAGCGTTGAATTAGAAGATAATATCATTTATGGTAATTTCACTAATGGAGATAGAATATGAAACTAAAAAGATATGTGTTGTTAGATAATAATAGAATTGTTGATTTAAAAGTAGAGGCAGACCATAAAATTGATAGAATTGCTTACCTAGGAAAACCCTTACTTATAGGGAATAAAGATTTCGGAAAAATCATAGCAACAAGTGATGATGCAACTGATTTTATAAGAGAGAATGATTTAGTTAGATATGAAGATTACAATGGTGTTTTAATAGTTGGAGAGGTTGAAGAAGTTGAAGATATAAGGAATAATTGGGTTTTATTAGAAACAAAGATTTTACCTAAAAATAGAATTGTGACAATTTATAAACTTATTGGCGATGATTATATTTGTGTATGGAAAAAGGAGGAAGTGTAGGACTATGATAAAGAAAATTGTTTTCGGCGGTATTTATAAACATAATAGTAATTTAGAAAAGTATTTGCCAAGATACTACGAATCTCTTAATGACCAAAAGCAAGGTTATTGGTTTCCTGTAAGGGTTGTTAAAGAAGATGGTTCTGACAATATTTATATGGTAGACACATATCAATTTGAGATGCCTTATGAATATCAAAAGGATTATGACAAAATGGTAGAATTTTTAAAATCTCTTGGAGAAGCTAATAATAATTCGCATTATCCTAATTCGTATTATGCTAATATGCCTTTTGACTATTATTACTCTGCTAGAGTACTAATTACAGAGAGTAGCATTGAGGCATTTGATTTGTTGGTTAATTTAGAAGATTGTATTGTGGTCAGAGAAGAAGAAGCAAGATATTATGATAAAGAAGATATTTTTAGATATGTATGCTTTTGGAATTATCATAATAGTCGCAATGGTGTTATTTTAAAGAAGAAATTGGCTAAGATAAATTATGAATTAAAGATAAAAAATTTAATTAATGATGCTTTGTCTGGTAGAGGTATTAATGCTATATATGACTACGATGTTAATAATGTTTTAGAATGTGTAAAAGATGCGAATGAAAGTAATTCTTACTATGATAGGGGTAGAGTAGAGTATTTATTGAAGTTGAAAAAGTATCTTGATAGAGTGAGTAAGAATTATTATAAATATGAGAAGAAAATAAGTGAGGAGTTATGATTATGACAGCAAAAGAGATGTTTGAAGCACTAGGCTATGATATGTATGAAATTGGTTTTGCAGGAAAAGAAACACATTTTGTGAGTGAATTTGAAACTATAATATTTTTAAATGAAGATGAACAATATGAAGTTATACCTAATAATGGTTTTATTAAAATGATTATGGGTGTAGAAACACAAAAAGCAATTATCCAATATATGAAAGAAAAAGGGTGGTTAGAATGACAGCAAAAGAAAGATTAGACAAAATAGAAAGAGCATTAAGAGATTTAAATGATTTAGGTGAGTTATATTTATCTACACACACAAGACCAATTAAATATACAAAGGGTTATGACTTCTTGAAAGAAGTATTGGTCGATTTTAAAAATAGAGAAACACCAGAAAAACTTATTAAGGATAAAAGTGAATATGAAAAACATGGCGAATGTGATTATATATGCCCTAGTTGTAATAAATACTTAGGAGGGGAAACATACGATGATTGTTTATATTTTAAATACTGCCCTGAATGTGGTCGAAGATTAGCGGTAAGTAAAATGAATGAAATTAAACAAGAAATTATTAATGTGTTTAAAATTCCTAAAGAAACGTTAGAGAATTTTGATGTTATTATTTGGGATTATACTAATGAATATTATCAAGGAAGTGCATTTTTATTACTACGAGATAAAAATACAAATAAGCTTTATGAAGTATATGGTAGTCATAGTAGTCATTGTAGCTGTCATGGATTAGAAGGTCAATTTGAATTAGAAGAAGTTACTAAAAAAGAACTGATGTTTAGATTAGAGAATAACGAAAGTTACGGAACTGGTGATATAATATGGACACCTCATTATTTTAGAGACGATTTAATTAAATTTTTGAATGATTATTCTGAGGTAGATGTATGAGATTAATAAAATTATTGAAATTACTCAAAGAAGATGAATACATTGTTTTGACAAAAAGAAATAATGAAATAATTGATAGTGATTGGTCTAACGATTACAAACTTTTGAAAAGATATAAAAAGCATAGAAAATTAAAAGTTGTTAATTTTTATTATAATGTAAATTATTTAATTGTGGAGGTAAAATGACAAAAGATTTATTAGGTATTCGCGGAATAGATGATGATACTGCTGATAGACTACATATAAAAGGTATTGATGACTGTATGCCTAGAGGCACAATTGCTTCTATGAGTGAAACTGAGTTTTTAAAACAAGAGAATGAAAGATTAAAATTGGAACTTGAAAAAATTAAATATAAAATTATGAAAGATGATGTTGAAAAAGAACTAGATTTATACTATTATTTTATTCAACATTACAATAAAGATACATATTTAAGTTTGGTTACAGATGGAAAATTTTTAGAATTATTTAGTGAAGAATTTAATGTAGGAAGATGTCAAATGCTTATTGACAAGTATAGTTATGACGATGTTGTTACAGTTGTTAAAAATTTTTGTAAAGAACTTCCGCAAGAAAAAGAAAAAGAAGGTGAAAAAGAATGACACTAGAAGAAAGATATAATAAGATTACTGAAATTTTATACAAGTTAAAAGAGTATGCAAAAGGTGATGCTTACTGGGCTTATGATTTAGTTATTGACTTACTAACTAATGATGATGTTTTTGAACAATATGTAGAGGACGTACTTGGGAATGAATAAAGAATTAGAAGTGTTGATAAAGAACTCTAAGAATATTGTAGACAAATATGAAGAATGGGCTATTGGAGAAATTAAAAAATTTGCTGATAAAAATGAGTGGTCTTTGAAACTTATGTCTGATTTTATAGAAAAAGCAATAACCCCTCCTACAAGCGAAGAAGTTTGTAAAGCGTTGAGTGAGTGGTTTAGAAAAAGTGTTATTTACAACTCAAAATTATCAGAGTTCTCATTTGATGAGCCCAAGAAAAGGGGCTATATATACTACATCGCTTGCAAAAGTGGGAGGAACATAAGATTTAATTATGAATTACCACCACACCTAATAACTTTAATAGGTAGATTTTATGAGGGAGTGATAAAATAATGGATAGATATAAAAAAGCACTAAGCGAGCAAGACTTTAAGAGGTATAAAAATATGAATCTACATAGTAAACTTGTGTTGCTTCATAATGGCGTAGATAGTACTGCAATTAAAATACTATGCCTAAACGATTTGGAAAAAGTGCTAACCCCACCTACAAGTGAGGAAGTTTGTAAAGCGTTGAGTGAATATTACGGACAAGATGTTGTTTATACGAATTTAAAAGCGTTCATGTTTATAAACCCTAATAATAATAATAATAATAATAATAATAATAATAATAATAATAATATTTATCCTTATTCGGGCAGTGCTGTTTGGAAAAACGGAGATAATATAAGATTTGACTATGATTTACCTCCCGATTTAGTAACTCTTGTTGGTAAGTTTTACAAAGGGGTAAAAGAAAATGACTAAATATATATATATATTTCATGGAACAAATACAATAATATTCTAGTTGACATGTAAAAATTAATTTATGTAAATATTAGCTGTAAAAATAATTTATAGCTAATTTTTATTAAAACTAATCATAGACACAAGTTATGATACTATTATATACAGAGAGGTAGATATATATGAAAATTAAATTAATAGATTTTGGTGGAACTGCACCAAGTAGAGCACATTATAATGATGCTGGAGCAGACGTATTTGCAAATAAAGATGTGAACATTAGAGCACACACAGTTGGGAAGGTTCCTCTAGGTATAGGTTTAGAGCTTCCAGATGGCTTTGTAGCACTAGTTCTACCTAGAAGTGGAGTTACAACTAAGCTTAACTTAATAGCACAACCTGTGCCAATTGATTCAGGCTATACTGGAGAAATACATGCAATTATGCATAATGCAAATAAAGTTGACCTACAAATAAATAAGGGAGACAAGATAGCTCAACTAGTAATTATTCCAACCATCTTAGCCGAGTTTACATTTGATACTGGAAAAGAACGTGGCGATAAAGGTTTTGGAAGCACTGGAATAAGATAATGATAGATAAGGAGTATTATATGAAAAACATTTTATTTATTGGTGACTTACATTTAGATAGTCAGACACCAGTTTCACGTTTAGATAACTACAGAGAATTAACCTTAACTAAACTTAGGTCTTTGTTAGAACTAGCTAAACAACATAAGGCTGGTCACGTTGTATGTACTGGAGATTTCTTTGATAAATATGATGCACCAATATCATACTTGAATGAAGTTGCAGAAGTATTTAATGAATATAAAGAAGCTGGTGTAACTATGTATTCCGCAATAGGGAATCATGAAACACCTTATAACCGTATGGAATATTTTAAGAATACACCGCTTAGCTTATTAGCTAAGTCAGGCTTAGTTAAATTACTAGGTACAGATGGGGGAATATTTTTAGAGGATAGTAATACTCTATTATTTGGATTAAATTTTACAGACCCATATGATAAGTTTGAAAATCTAGCTACATCAAAGAAAATATACTCTATTCTAACATTACACTATGCTTTAGAAAATACAGTACCAGGTGAATCAGTTAATAAGAAAGATTATACAAAGTTTGATTTAGTTGTAGCTGGTCACGACCATATGCCATATGATGAACTTGAATATGAAGGTACAACATTCATAAGACCTGGTTCATTTATTAGGAGAACTAAAGATGACTATAACTTAAATAGGGGTATAACTGTTTATAAATTAGACGTAGACAGTAGGGAAGTTGAAAAATTAGAACTACCTGGAGTCAAACCGACAGAGCTCGTATTTAAGAGTGAAATATTAAATGCATTATCTAGTGATAAAGTAAATAAGGATTTTGAAGCTTTATTCAAAGAAGAATTCTTTAAAAGTAAGGAACAAAATCTATTACATATTATAGATGAGTTAGAACATTTAGTAACAGATAAGACTAAGAAAACGATTAAAGATTACGTAAGAAACAATTAAGGAGGATATTATGGATTTAGTAGGTCTATATAATAATGCACATAATATAACTGAAGAAATGTCTAATAGAAATAAGTACACATTTTTAGCTTATCTAAATATATTAAAAGGTAGATACTTAGATATAAATGATGTACTAACAAATGATTTAGATTTAAGTAGGTATATTGAAAGACATGGCGAAATTATGTTATTTCCAAACTATGTTAATGGTAAAATGGTAGATATATTTATTAGACCTATAGATAAGTTATCCACACCTCTAACGTATAAATTAAAAGATTTACCATATGGAATCGGAAATCTGACCCCTAACTTTAAATATGGTGATACTATATTTGTAGTAGAGGGTATTGCAGACTACGGAGCATTAAAGTTAATTGATACAGGGATAAACGTTATAGCCCTTAGAACCAACGGATTCCCAAAGAGCATGTATGGATTACTAGCTTCAATAACTAATAATATAGTTATGATTCCAGATAGCGATGAAGCAGGTCACGTTACTATTAAAAAAGCAACTAGGAGATTCAAAGAGTTAGGAGTTACATTTAGCTACTTTGAACAGTATTATAAGTATAAAGATACGGGAGACTTTGCTACAGATGTATTAGAATACACTAAAACAAAGTCTATAGAACTAAAAGAAGATATAGAATTAGCTAGCAAATACTATATAAATAATATAGTATTGAATGGAGGTTTGAAAAAGCATGGCAAAGAAGAAATATGAGAAATCATTCTTTATAGATATGAATATGCAGAACCCACCTAGACCAGGTTCAAGAATGTGGTATATTAGAAAAGCAGATTCTAAATCTAACCCTAAACATACAGTATTGGGTTATGAATATACATTAGATAGAAGAGAAGACTCTTTTGGTGAAGCTGAGGGGTCTAGCCCTGAGCTAAACTTTAGAATGGCTTTCTTACCTGAGGAGGACCATTACTGGGTATCACGAGACTTTGCAGGGCAGGAACTAAGAATAATGGCAAATCTGTCTGGTGAAGAAGCTTGGGTAAATGCATTTTTAACTGGCGGAGACCCGCATAAAGCTACTGCTGTTCTAATTTGGGGTGAGGAGAACTATAACTCTGACTACAGAAAGAAGGCTAAAGCTATTAACTTTGGTATGATTTATGGTATGGGTGCACCATCACTAGCAGAAGATTTAAAAGTATCCCAAGAGGAGGCACAAAGTTATATTGACCTGTTCTTTGAAAAGCTACCTAGTGTAGCTAGATTCCTAAATAGGTCAGCAATGATTGCCTTAGAAGAAAAAGAGATAACCAATTTATATGGTCGAAAGAGACGAGTACATAATTATATCACTCCCTACGGAAATTTATCAGGTTTTGGTAAGAGGATAAGTTATAATACTCCTGTACAAAGTGTCGGCGCAGAGATAACTAAGTTAGCTCTGATAAAAATATATAACGGAATATTAAATAACCCGGAGTTTAAAGATAATGTATTCTTTATGAACACGATTCACGATGAGATTAACTTGAGTGTAACTAAAGAACCAGAAATGCTTAAAAAAGTAGTTAAGCGAATGGGTGATTTAATGTTACATAAAATGCCTAACGGTCCAGTACCAATTATATCTGAGCTAGATATAGGTAATTGCATGGGACTAGTCTGGCCATTTGAGCAGGATGAAGAGACACTCGAATTAAAACCAGTATACTACCCAATTAAGGAGGATAGCAAATGAAAAGACTAACTAAGAAATACGACCAGAAATTAATACAGAACGGGTTTGGCATGACTATTGGATACTTTAGTATGTATGGCTATGATTTTGATGTAGTACCAGAAAACAGGCAGAGCTTGACTAGTGAAGTTATCAATAAACTAGGTAAGTTAGAAGATTTTGAAGAAATTTTAAACTTTGACTTACATAAACTATTAAGTCTTCCCGGTCAAATTGTATATATAATAAACACTTCAACTGAAAGGATAGAACCTGTAGTAGTTCATTGTGTAATGATTAAAGAAAATAGCTATTCAGTTTTAGTAAATTATGAAGGTTTTACAATGAGTTTAGATACTAGTTTGTATAATAAATTGTGGTTTACAGACCCAGCAAAAGCTTATTCAATGGTGGGTGACACTAGATGGTAGACTACAAAGATGCTACAAATGTTTTAGAAAGATTTATATCAGAAGTACATGAATATAAAAGATTAAACCAACCTGAGGAGATTAAACAATATAAAGAGTTATTGAGTAAAGAAACTATGGGAACTGTTTATAGAAACGACCAAGTTTATTATGAAAAGCTGTCTAGCTTTAAATCTAAATATTATACTTTTAGGGGAGTTTTCCTAAAAATAAAATCAGAAAACACAGACAGGGTTATAAGTAGACATTTAGAAACTACTTTAGATAGAATAGAAGAGCAAATAAAAGTATTAGACTCAGAGATGACAGTTGCTCGTTCTAGATTAAAATTTTATGAAAATATAATATTTATGGTATCGAATGTAAGTTATGGAGCGTATTAATATGGTTAAAAAGTATAAAGAAATAAATATATTTGTGGAGGTGAAACAAATGGATTGTGAATATGGGCGTTGTGAGGTTTGCGGGAAAGAAAACACGTTAGTTAGAACAACTTTTTATTATGATATTAAGTGTGAATGTTGTATACCAAAACACTTTATTACTGTAAAGCATTGTAGTACATGTGTACCTAAAGAACCTAGAGAAACTAAGATATATTTAAAAACTGATGCTTTAAAAGAGCTAGTAAGCTGTAAGAATTTAGCAGATGAATATAAAAAAATTAGTAATACAATATATAAAATAGTAAAAGGTGAAGGACCTACTATTGAGTAGAGATTATAACTTAAAAAATAAAAAGGGCTTCATCTTAGAACCAGAACAGGTAGATATAGTTGAAGCTCTTCTAAAGAATGATGTATTCTTTAATTGTGCTCAAACAGGTATAGGGAAAACATATTCTACAATTACAGCAGCAGTACATAAATATATAGAACGTAAAGAAGATGATATTCATTTCGTATTAGTTATACCAGGTTCAGCGGATAAAGCGTTCTCAGATTGTTTTTCTAAAATATTGGGTATTCCATATAATATATATACTGCTACTAAAACTAAAACTATGCCTAATGCCAGATTTCATATATTTAATTATTCTACTTTAACTGGTGGACTGGTTGATAAGAAGAAAAATACTATTGGTGCTAGAAATGGTTATATAGAAAAGGTATTCGAATTAAAGAAAAAACACCCAAATTTGTGGTTAATCGTAGATGAGGCACACTCCCTGCAAGACCCTAAGAGCCAACAGTATATTGTTATGTCTAAACTTATGCCTTTATTTATAGGTAGATGGGCTTTAACTGCAACACCTATACTAAATGATTTAGATGGATTATTTTATATGACAGAATTATTTAAACCAGGTCTGTTTAAAAATATATATGCATTTCAAAATAAGTTTACAGTCTTTGAAAATAAAACAATTTGGATGAGGACTAAAGGTGGTCGAGCTAAGCCTAAGCAGGTTAGAGAAGCTATAGGTTATAAGAATTTAGACCAATTAAAATTAATATTTTCAGAGATAAGCATAGTCAGAAGTAAGACATATAATATAGAGTTTATATATAAAGAAACAAGTATGTCTAGTAAAGCTGCTGAGTACTATAAATTTGCAGCACAAGGCTTGTTTTCTGGCACACAACAGACTTCTAAGAAGAATAAAGGTAAGTCTAAGGGTAGTAGTCAAAGCGCAGCAGGGGCTAGATTACACGACCTACAAAGAGTAGTATCTAACTCACATAAAGAGTTTAAATTCATAAAGGATGAGAATAAACTAACAGAAAAAGAATTACTATTAATAAATACAGTATCAGAAGTATTGGAAAGAGATGAAGCAGCTTTAATATACTTTACCTATTTAGAAACATTAGAGAGAGTTAAATTTATATTTAACAAATTAAAAGATAAATTTAATATTCCTAAGATTCACCAAATATCTGGTAGTGTATCTAAACATAAGCGGAAACTAGTTGAAGATAATATAGGACCTAGAGATTTAGTTCTAATTACTTCAGCAGGAACAGAATCAGTGAATCTACAGAGAGCAAATAATTTAATATTCTATGAGATACCCTTCCCACTAAGAGAATTTATTCAAGCATGTGGACGTATAGCTAGAACAGATACAAAGTTTGACTTGTTAAACATTTATATACTTGAGACTGCTGGGACTATTGATACCTATAAAAAGATGCGAATTCAGTCTAATATGGAGCCAATTAGAGCAGTTGTTGGTGGAGGTAGTACAATTCCTACAGAACTTCTAACCTTATCTGCTTTAGATAAACAGGCTATGAAAGATGAACTATTGTGGTGGAAATAAAGTTAAAATTTAAAAAGTTTTAACTTTTTCTTCATTTTTAATCATAGGGCTAAAGGATGATACTATTATATGTGTAAGACAAATAATAGGAGGTACTTATATGGAAAGAATAATTAATACAGGTTTAACTAATGGGTTAGAATATGAAATACTTCAAAGCGTATTCGGTCAAATGTCTGATGGCATTTGGGAAAACTCACCAGCAGTTGAAAAATATTGGAAAAATGCTAAGCATGACATGACAAACGGCGAGGTAGTTCTAATTATTAGTGAACGTGGTTGGGATAATCCTTATAGAGATAAAACAGACTTAGAAATTAAAAAATACTTCGCGAATAAAATTAAACAAATAGTTAAAAAAGAGAATGAATATTATGGCGATGTAGAGTGGTCTAGAGATAATAATACTGTAACTAGATTCATGGGATACATACTTGACGTAACTGTCGCAGATGCTTATAGGGTATATGATATATTATCAGGAAGGAAACCTAAGTAACATTCATGAAAAATAAGAAAACAGAAAATACATTAATTGTATGTTGGGTTCTAGGAACAATGGCATTATTTGTAATAACAATAATATCGATATTCTTTAATAAATTATAACAGTAGGAGTAATAGTTTAAAAAATAATTTAAAAAAATGCTCAATTTTAATCATACGGTTAATAGTTGATACTATTATAAGTGTAGAGCAGTTAAGGAGGTTAACATGAAAAAACTAACTCAGAATTAAGAAATTATGACATAATAAACTTTGATAACTTTGAATTTAACAAAGTTTATAACACACCACGTGGTGAGGTAGAGGTAATTACTTCTAGCTACTATGGAGATAAAACATTCTATATAATTATGTTAGATGGTCAACAAGTTTCAACACACAGAACTGCTGCGAGAGCTATTGACGCTGTTAAAAGAATGTTAAGTATTTATAATAAGAAGTCATTTTGGCTTTAAATTACGGAGCCAAAATCAGCTCCAAATAAAGTTACAAAAACATAAGGAGGTAAAAATATGTTAGATAACTTGAAACACCTTTATTCACAGGATTGGTTTATTATTGGAAGTATTATTGCACAATTGCTTGCAATTATCTTAGTACTATTTATTATTAAAAGAGTAATTAAATTAAAGCGTACCGGTTTTAGGAAGTCTGTAGGGGATGAACTAAATCAAGATATTTGGTCAGATGGTTATAATGAAGGCTTTGATGAAGGTTATCAAAAATGTTTAAGTGAGGTTGAGGTTGATGTAGTTGAAACCATTACAAAGAACAGTGGTCAGACAGATTCACTAATTAGTAATATTACAGAGAGAATAAATGAATTCGACAAATCAGATATTATTAAAGCATCTAAACAACTTATGGACTTGCTTGGCATTAGTGATTCTATTACTTTTGATACACCTGAAGAAGATTTTGAAGAAGACTATCCTGAAGAAGACTTTGAAGATGACTATGAAGAAGACTATGAAGAAGACTTTGAAGATGACTATTTTGACGAAGACTATGAAGAAGACTTTGAAGATGACTATTTTGACGAAGACTATGAAGAATACTTAGACATGAGAGCCATAAATGAGAAACGTAAAGCTACAATAATGGAAAGATATCGTGCACTATACGAGTTTTTACTAAGAAAGTAGAAGGTAGGTTATAAATGAAAAATTTAAAAAACTTAAAGGCATTATTTAGCGAGCCTGTATATGAAAATGCTCGGTATAGCATAACCGTAGCTAGTCTCAAACGCTCAGTTGAAGTGACAATATTACAATTTGTAGCAGCAAATGCTTCCATTTTAGCAGTTATTCAGTTTCCAAATGGTCAATTGGGGACAACACAACTTGAGTTTCTAACAGTAATATAAGAAAATAGGAGGCAACTAGATGAAAGTTAAGATAAAGAACTATCAAGCAATTAAAGATGCTGAATTACAGTTCGAACCAGGTATTACCGTTATTGTTGGAAACAGCAATAACGGTAAATCTAGCATTATAAGAGCTATAGAGGCAGCAATCAATAATAAGGGTGGTAACTCTTTTATTAATTACGATGCAACAGAGTGCTCTGTGGAGATAGAAGATTTAGATAACAAAGTAACTTGGGTTAAATCTAAGCGAGCTGGTAAAAGCTCTTATGAACTTAATGGAACTGAATTAAATAAAATTGGTCAAAAACAATTAGATGAGGTTGGCGAATTATTAAACATGCCAGAGATTATAATTAATAATGATAAAATCAGATTAAACTTCTGGAAGCAAATGGATTTTCCATTTCTAGTAGGTAAAACCCCTTACCAATTATTTGATTTTATATCGAGAAGTAAAGAGCAGGAATTAATGTCTTCATTCCAAACAATTAAAGAAGACCAACTAAAAGTTAATAATAAAGAAGTTAATGCACTACACTCAAACATAGACTTACGCACTAATGATATTGAGGAAACCGAAGAGGAATTAAGAAACCTAGAAAAGTTTAACAGCATAGATGTTGCTAAATTTGAGGCGTTAATAAATATGTATAATAAACTTGACGCAGATATCAGTAGACACTATACACTTAGTCGCAACATAGATGAATCTATGGAAGTATTAGAAGCTAGTAAAGAGTTAGAACACAATTTATCAGAGCACTTATCTAAAGCTGAAAAAATTATGGAAGTTTATACTGACTTAGCTAATAAGTTTGAGAAGTTAAGTATCTTAAATAACTATATAACTATTAGTAAAGAACAATTAGCAGAAACTAAAATAGACAAAATTGAAAATAAAATAAATGAATTAGAACCATTGGTTAGTGATTATATTAAAATTAATATTGGTATAAATAATTACATGAATATACATACGAATCTAACACTTACTACTAATAGCATAATTAAAAGTAATAAAGAAAAAGAAACTAATTTAAAACTAATTGAAGACATTAAAAAAGAATTATCAGAATTCAAAGTCTGTCCAATGTGTAATCAGTCATTAGATAATCATAAAGAAAATCATACTTAGGAGGTATAAACATGAATAGTGAACAATTACAAAAAAGATTTAATGAGCTTAAAGAAGAGGCAAATAGAATAAGGTTAGAAAATGCTAGACTAGATGCAAATATAGAAACTAAAACTAAAGAAAAAGAGGAATTAGAAGAAGAGATATTTAAGCTTACAGGAACTAACAGTTTAGCTGAAGCAAATGAAAAGTTTAAACTATTAAAACAAAGAGCTGAAGAAATTATTGAGAAAGCAGAAAAATTATTAAAGGAATAATATATGGATACAACAGTTTTAAATAAGATTAAAGATAAACAAGCTAGTTATAAATATTCTTTAAATAAATTAGAAGGACTTAAAGCCTCTAAAAAAGTTCTAACTAAGTCTCTAGATGACATGGAAGTAGAACGAGACGAACTAGAAAATTTGATATACGCATGTAAGTTAATCTTAGAGAAACTTACATATAATTCCAAAGATAAATTAGAGAACTTTCTTACATATGCTTTAAAGAGAATATTTACAGACCGTAACTATGAAGTTAAGTTAGTTATGCGCGAAGATACTAAGAAAACAGGCTTAGAATTAACATTAGTTGAAGATGGAGTAGAACAGGAAATAACTGATGCCGTTGGTGGTGGAATACTTTCTACTTTAGGATTATTACTTCAAATATATTATATTGAAATTTATGACCTAAACCGTATAATGTTTATAGACGAGGGCCTTAAAGAGATATCTACAGGTTCTTTATCTTCAGTAGGCTATACAGAGAAACCTGTTAGTTATTTAAATAACGTGCTAGAGTTTCTACAATGGTTAGCAGAAGAGAAAAAATATAAGTTTGTAATTGTTACACATGATAATAACGTTAGAAGTTTTGCTAATCGCGTATATGAAGTTAATAAAGGTGAGGTTAAGTTATGTCAATAGAAAACAGAACATATAAAAATATAGAAGTGCTTAAAAAAGCTATAACAGTAGATAATCCTGGTAAGATAGCACACTTTATAGAAGCTTTAGCTGGTAAAACTATTAAATCATATAATGTAACTAAATCTAAACTCGTTAATAATAAAATAATTAGTAAGCTAGTTTTAACATTAGATGGCGTAGTATTGATAATAAAAAATGAACAATACGAAAGTAATTTATGTAGTATTTTTCATATAGATAAAGAGTCGTTATTAAATAATGGTGAAATTTATGGTTGTACTGTAGATTATAGTAGTGCTATTAAAACTGATGATTGCGATGGTAGCTATCATAATAACGATGATTACGTATACACAATAAAAACTTTTGGTGGAGACGTTAAGCTAAAAATATTTAACCATAGAGTTAATTCAAAAGCAAAACCAGTAACATTGGAAATATATACAAAGAACGGGAGATTGCCATGGATGAGAGATTAATTATAGGAATACCAATAGTATTAGTTGTGTTATTAATATTTTATATTACAATTAAAATTAAGAATTACAAAATTAGCAAGCTTGTAAAAATGGAAAGAGCTTATACACTACCTACTGATAGTATTTTACAGATACCCTATATGAAAAATATATTCAAATCAGAAGTATTTATACTAACACCACGAGAAGGTATCAAATACGAATGTACTGAGATAGAGTATTATTCAGGCCGCGTTGACATATTTATTGTAGGTATGGCTGAACATGCAATGTTTAAAGTATTTTTAAGAGACACAAGCCCTATGCATGTTTTACCTATTAGTAAGATTGACGAAGATGACCTTGACGAACTGGCTGATAAGTATACACAAAACTATGACTACAGTGATAATTATGATGACCACTATGATGATTAATGTTGGCGTGGTTTCGGAAATGACTCTAAAGTTGTATTTGTAATAAGATAGATAAAGATTGTTTGGAAGATTATAATCCTTACTACTAGAACTAATCATAGATTGAGGATTAGATACTATTATATATAGGAGGAAGGTATGAACACTAGGTTAGTTGACGGTGTCGAAGATATATTTGAAGATAACGAAGTGCTTATTTATAAGCTTAACAATGTATATCATATGTTTAATAAGTTTACATATGAGTTAATTATGTTAGACAAAGTTGGAGTTAATAAAGAGTTAGAAAAGAGAAATGGAGAAAATAAATGTATAGTAGAGAAGAATTCATAGATGCAATAAAGAAATATAATAAAATGTCTAGAGCTGATAGAGGTTACTTTTTAGATAGGGTAGATGAATTATTTGATGAGATAGAAGCTTCAAGGAAAATTGGTCTATCAATTTCAAATATACCCGATAGAGAAATAGATACGAAGTACATGAAACTATATAGAGAAAATTATGAATTAAAAAAATCTAATGAAAATAAAAATACAACTATTATGGAGTTGGAACGCATGTTAATGCTACTAAATAAAGATAAGTAGTGGAAGGTTAGAAATGGGAGATATATTAAAATTAAACGACGTTTTAGACAGTACTACTACTAAAACAGTTATAAAGATAATAGACGAAGATGGGGTAGAAATTTTTAGCGGTCTACCACAAAACTATGAAAGGAAAAACATTATTATATATGAACCTTATATTAAAATTGAACGCGATTATTATGTTCAGAGTCAGTCAGTTAAGGAGAATGTATTAGTAATAAGTGTATATTAAATATGATTACTATTAGAGATATAGTAGAAGAGTTCATAGAACTTTCTAAAAATATTAGTAGGTTAGAAGCCTTAAAGTCAATATTAGATAAAAATAAAATAACATATAACGTGGTTCACACCGTTATCTCTAAACCAGGTAAGTTTGGCAATGCAGTTGGTGAATCTCGTAACGTAGTGGTTAGCCTTAGACATCCTACAAAGGTTAATAGAAAAAAACACATTACTATAGGAGCACATTATGATGTGTTCCCTGGTAGTAGTGGTATTAACGATAATACTTGTGCTGTAGCAGCATTAATTAAATTTATATTATCAGTTGACTTAAATAGAATACGTAGAAACATAGAGGTTGTATTCTTTGATAAAGAAGAAACAGGTATGGTAGGTAGTAGACACTATAGCTTACAAAAGTGGGAAACTACTTTATATGCTATTATATTAGATGTAATTGGTTTCGGTGATGCTTTGTATTATTCTGGTGATAAAAGATATCTACATAAGACTAGGAAGTTACAACAAACACTACCTAGTGATAATTATGGCTTAAGTCCATATATATCAAATAGTTTAATAGTAGCAATACCAGATAGAGATATTATACATGATTCAACTTCTTGTTCATATAGAATGAATAATAGAGCAGATAACACATTTTATAAATCATTCCATAACAGAGAACTTGATAATGATATTAGTATAATTAACTGGGAACTTATTGATAACTTAGTTGAAATGTTGATAACTCACAGTTATACTGGAGGTTATGAACCTTATAGAGGAGGTTACAAACATGAGAAATAATACTATAGGCTTGCTATATGTAGCTGAAGATGACAGACTATACCTTTACAAAAGTTATAAAGATATGAAAGAGTTTGAACGTAGTATTAAAGAAGATAAAGAGTTTGAAAATATAAAAAAGAAGTCAGTTAGAGTAGTTATGCTCTCTGATAAAAAGGAGGAATTATAATGAATACAGTAATTAGTTCAGTATTTAATGAGCTTAATTTAGTACCGGACCAACCATTTAAATATAATAATAAAAGTGTTGAAGCATGTCTTAATCATTTATATGATGACTTAGACTACATAGACATATATAAAATGTTATTTAAATTAGATGAAGAGTTAGATGTTTTTTATATTAATTATAAAGGTGGTTGGTCACGTGTATATGATGCTAGCATACTTAAACTAATTTTAAATGAACCGTCTTTTGTAGAACCACAAGTATTATTAGCTGAAGAATTTGAGTTTCTTAGCAAATTTGATAGTGTTGAATATATTGTTAAACAAGATGAGAATTTACATATATCTTTCGAAGATTCCGCAGAATTAATAATTCCAATTGTTACACTAAAGTTTGACTTTGAATTTATGCAGTCTGGTACAACATATTATAGTAATAACTCATTTAAACCTAATACTGGTGAATCTTAATGAGAATAATTATTGATGGTAATGATGGCGTAGGTAAAACTACTTTAGCTAAGAAATTGCAGGAACACTTTGGTATTAAAAGTTATATTCACTCATCTTGGAATGACCCAAGTGATTACATGTTCTGTAGAGAGTTACTTAGAAAAGAAGATGTTATATTTGATAGATGTTTCTTAGATGAGAGAATATATTCGAAAGTATTGAACCGCAAACCTAGATTAACTCTAGAACAGGAGCAAAGCCTAATAGAGTTTGTTAAGTCCGAAGGTATATTAGTAATACTATGCTTCAATGATAGACCTATTTATGATAGTAGGGAAGATAAGAGGATAGTTAATAGTAAATATTTTATAGATAGTAAGTTCTTTGAGTTAGCGGAACAACATAATTTTAAGAAATTTTATGTTAAAGAGCAAAATTTTGAGCAACTAGTAAATATTGTTAGTTCATTTTTTAACAAAAATAATATATAATTAAAGTATTGGAGGAATTAAATGAAGAATTATATAGAATTAGGGAAGAAGATTTTAGAAGAAGGTCACATTGAGAATACTAGGATAGGAGCAACACTTGCGTTACATAATCAAGTGTTGTCTTATGATTTAACGAGGGGCTTTCCCCTTATGACCTCTAAACATGTAGGACAGAAGAGTATCGTACACGAGACCCTGTGGTATCTTTCAGGTACAACTAATGTAAAATACCTAGAAGATAATAAAGTGATGGTGTGGAGCAAATTTGCAGATGAAAATGGAGAAATTGGTAAGACTTATGCATATCAATTCAGAAACTTCAACGGTGTAGACCAAGTTGAAGAGGTAATCAAAATGTTAAATGATAATACGCAGACTAATCGTAGGGCTATTATTAATCTTTATAATGTTGGTGATTTAGATGAGATGTCTATTCCGCCATGTATTGCTATGATTCAATTTAATACGTACTTTAAACACGGTTATAAGTTTTTAGATACTACTATTATGCAAAGAAGTGCAGACTTTTGTTTAGGTGTTCCTTATGATATTGCAGAAATGGCTTTACTAGCTCATATAATTGCAGCTTATACAGACAGTACACCAAAAGATATTACATTCTTTTATTCTAATATCCACGTGTATACTGCACATATTAGAGAATTAGAGAAGCAGCTTAAGAACAAGCATCTACCTTTACCTGAAGTTTATTTAGATAAGGAAGCTATTACTAAAGTTAGACCAGAAGAAATAGAGTTTGACTGGATTAAATTTATTGGAGTTAAGAAGAGACCAAAATATTCATACGAATTATTTTAGGAGGAATATATGTTAAAAATTAATAAATCTAAGGCTAGGAAGTTATTTAATGAGGGTATTGATATTTATGTCTGCCCTCATAAACTTAGTCCTTATTATTTAGATAGTATATTTGTATTAAAGATGAACAAAGTTAACACTTTAAAAGGTTTGGGTACATCAGACTTTGATTTTGCTATAGACAGTTTCATTACTTTGAAATGCAATACTAATGAAACAGGCAGATACCCAGCCTATTATATTAAAGCTAATCATAAATAAAAAGTTAGATACTATTATGTATATACGAGGAGGAGAACAAATGTCAAATGAAAATAAAGTCGACCAAAAAAAGTTAAATAAACTTATTGGCGATTTAATGTTTGAAGAACCAGTTGTACTGGCTGATGGGACGCTATCAACGCCAAGATGGAAAACTGGGTTAGTAGCGTTTGATGCTTTACTTAATGGAGGTTTACCTAGAGGTAAGGCTATAGCAATTGGAACTGAAGAGGGTGTAGGTAAAACTACTATGATTCTTCAAGGTTGTTTTAATATTATTGAGCAATATCCTGAATCTAAGGTGTACTACTGTGATGCTGAAGGTGGTGCTTCGTTTGAGTTAATAGAAAGTATGGGCTTTGCTGACCTACTATATCACCCTAAGAAAAATCCTAAGGGTAGATTCTTTTTATTAAATACATCAACTATTCAGCAGATTTCAGCTGTATTAAAGATTGCTGCAACTGACCCAAATACAGCAGTATTCGTTATTGACTCAGATACAATGGTAGTTGACCAAAGAGATTTAGACGATGATGCATTAGGTACAAATAATAAAGCAGCAGCTTTAAATGCTAGAATGTGGTCTAGTGTTGCTGGAGCTATGTTAGCAACTGTTAAAGCTTCTGAGATGTGTTTAATTTTCATTCACCAAGCTAGAACAAACTTATCAGGGTTTAATGCTAGAACAGAAGCATCAGCTTGTAGAGCTATTAGACATGCTGTTTCAGCAGAAATTTGGGGAAAGAGAAAACATTGGTTAGCACCAGATAGAAGCTTTACTCATAAAAGAGAAGGCGCTATTGGTGTCTATATTCAATTAACTACTAGTAAAAACAGGTTAACTAAACCATTCGCAACTGTAGAGTTTCCAATATTCTTTGGTTTAGGTGCATCAAACATTTGGTCATATAAAGATTGGTTAATGGAACATAATATTACTGACCCAGCTACTGGAGAAGTAAAACCTTATGTTGAAAAAGCTGGAAGTTGGTTCACATTAAACCTACCGTCAGGAACACATAGATGTCAAGGTGAAGCTAAACTAATGGATTTAGTAGAGCAGAACTATGACGAAATTGTTTCTATAGTTGATAACTATGGTGGAGTTGATGTTGGTACTAACAAGGAGTACTTAGATGGTGCAGAGAATGATGATGATACCTTTTCTGAAGAATAGGCTTCATAAGTTTAATAAGTTTTGTGAGTTTAATAAGTTTTGTGAGTTGTTAAGTAAGATTTTACTGACTAGGTTTAAGTTAAAACCTAGCATCTAATCTGGCACGGATAGTAAGGATTAGATTATGTTCGGCTGTGTATCGAACTCGACTGTTATGATATTAACGCAGTTAACCACAAGCCTTCGGGAAAGGTTAACACATATAAGTTAGTTATATGTTGGGCTACGTTTGGAAACGTTGTTTAAGCTCTCATAAGACCCATGTAATAAGTTAACAGTTTAAACATGCTATCTCGTCGTTGACGCACACATCCAAAAGATAAAGATAAAGATAAAGATAAAGATAAAGATAAAGATAAAGATAAAGATAAAGATACAGACAAAGATATTATATACTGTGTGTATATAATAATATATATAATATATATACATATAATATATATTAATAGATATATTAGATAAGGAGTTGACTAGTTAATGTTAAATAAATATTTGTTAGCTGATAAGTATAAAATACTTATAGGTCAACAAGATAAAGAAGAGTTTACAAGAGAAGTTGAAGTTATTAGAAGTAGCATTGACTTCTCTAAACTAAAAACTGGACCATTGCTAATCTTTGGTAATGATATCAAGAATGCATTATACTACACCCTAGGAATTTTTTATTCTGTTAAAGATGATAAGATACTAGACTTTATAGAAACTAAAGGTCAGACTATAACAACCCAGCATTTCATGGAAATGGAGAAAGACTTTGGTTTTGCTAATGATTTATACTACACTGACTTAGCATTTATAGAACTAAGCTCTGTAGATAATTTAAGTGAGTATTTAGAAAAGTTAGTTATAGAGATAACTGACTTTAGGAGAATTAGAGGTAAGACTACTGTTATATTTGTAAACACATATAACATGAATGTCAGTATACCTAACCTAATCCCAAATATCCGTGCATACTTCCATTCCAATAGATTACAAGTTTTAGATATAACAGCACAAACAAGCGGTTATACAAACAGATTCTCTACAAATGGGTCAAATGCTAATAGTAAACCAACAAGACCTAGGAGAAAGCTTATATGACAAACACTGTTTGTAATATAATTTTATCTATTGTTAACACTAGAGAAACAAAGTTTATTGAGCAAAAGATTAATGCACTTGAGACTCAACTAACACTAAACGAGGTTGAGAAAAAAATACTTGCAGATATTAAAAGCGGTATTCATATGGGTGCTATACCCACAGTATCATTTATAAAAGATAAATTTTCATACTACACTGAGAATGACCCTAATGCTTTAATTGAGAACTATTTATCAAAAGACTCTATAGATTCAGCAATAATTGATATTAGATTAAATCAGCTTAGGCGTAACTTATCTAAGAACTTACTTGACCTTGGGGGTAAGATAGGTGAACTTTCTCCAGAAGAAATAAAAGAGAAACTAGCTATCATAAACAGTAATGTTCTAATAGAAAACAGACACACTGTTCCAGAGAACGGAGTAACAATGAAAAAGAATGCTTATGAAGATTTACAAATATCTAAAGATGGTATGTCATTAGTAATCCCTAGAATAGAGGAACATGCTGGTAAGGCTGGTAAAGGTACAATGATTACCATAGCTGCATTTACTGGGGGCTTTAAATCTACTTATGCATTAAATATTTGTTATCAAAACTGCTTAGCTGGTTATAACATTCTATATCTTGCTTTAGAGGATACTGAAGACAGGATATTTGATAGAATGGTACTAAACCACTTAGCAAGCACAGCAACGAGCAAAAAAGATTTAATTGAATCTACATGGATTCGTGATAATAAACTAACACCAGAACAAAAGAAAATCTATAATGATACTCATAATGATTTAGTTAAGAAGTTAGATAATCATTTTATACTTTGGGACTCTACTAAGATACAGTATGATACATTCCTAGATATGACTAATACACTTAGACTTGCAGATAATCAGTTTAAGAAAGATACAGGCAAAGGTTTAGATGCTGTTGTAGTTGACCAAATGTCATTACTTAAGTATAAATCTGGCTCTGGTCGAAAAGCTTCATATGACGGTCAAATAATAAATGACTGGGTAAGCTTCTTCAGGGAACAAATGTTAAACTTCTTAGGTGAAGAAAGGCAAATTACAGTATTTGCTGTAACACAAACGTCTAGAGACGCCCATGCAGAAGCTTCTAAACCTAAGAAGAAGGGTAGATATGATGCTAGCTGTTCTTCTGATTCACATGAATTGGAAAGAACCAGCGCAACTATGATAACTTTATACAAGGACTGGGAAGTAAAAAATACCTTGTTAGTAAATATTCCTAAGACTAGACAAGGCTTTAACCCAGATAATCCACTCCAAGTAGAAGTTTATGGTGAGTATTTTCATATTGGACCTTTAAATAACTTAAGAAACGATGGAATTCAGGCTTCAGTGTTTGATTCTGACGAAGAAGCTAGTGTTAGTTTAGAAGATTTGATAAGTATTAGTTAAAACAAGAAAATAGATGCCAAAACTAGCCCTGTTCGCATTTATAATATAAATCTGAGTAACTAGCTTAATTAAAGCTAAAATGCGAACCGGGTCAAATTTGGAGATAGGAGACTATATGGATAACTATGATGACTACCAAAAAATGACATATGGCCTAAAGAAGGTGGGTTATATAGGTAAAAATAAAGAAAAGGAGCAGTCAAAAGATAATGACAATAAAACTGTGGCAATTAAAATTACTAGTAAATGAATCATATAGTTTAATAAAGACGTTAAAAAAATATAATCCAGAGGGTCGTTATGTTGCAGGTCAACCTTGCTTTTGTCCATTCCATGAAAACACAGAAACACCTTCAGCTGCAATATATGACAATGAAGGCTCTGAATCGTTATATTGTTTTTCTGAGAAAAGACAGTATAAAGTAACTGACGCGCTAGAGAAATTATTTAATTATGACGTTTATGCTCTAGGTATGGCATTATGGAATAAAATGTCAGACTTAGATAAAAAAAGATTTATTACAGAACACCCAGATTCAGATAACTTTGGAGAAATGTTTAGCACAAAGGAAGAAAAGAAAGAAGAAATAAACACTGAGTTAGAGAAAACTAAACTTTTGTATAAATCTGGTAAGGCTAGTTTAGAAGATTTACTAGATAAATATATTAACTGACATAATATAAATAAATTCAGATGATTCTAACTGTGCACTGTGCACAAACCTAATCATAAACTAAAACTAAGATACTATTATAGATGTAAGGAGGAATACACATGACAATAAAGTATAAGGTAATTGATGCTAAAGACATCAAAGAATCTACTATTATAGCCCTACAGAAGGAAAACAAAGAGGCTGTCCTAGTAGATGAAGAAACAATTGCTGAAGTAACAGCATTATCAATGTTTGAAGTTATATCAGTTCATCAAAATAAGAGGACAAACACAGTTACAGTTGAACTATTAGCAGCAAATGACGTAGAACCTAGAGCAATGCTATTCGGTGCAGACGTTAGGGTATATTCTATTACTATAGATAGAGATGAACCTGCCCAAACAGTAGCACCTGTAGAAGTAGAACCTATGGAAGTAAAACCTGAACATGAGGAATATTCGCCTGAACATGCAGAAGCAGAGCCAATTAAGGCTAAAAAAACAATTAAAGGTTAAAAGTATAGCTAACAGAGCTATTCTTGTTAATCTTCAATGATTCTAACTGTGCACTGTGCACAAACCTAATCATAAACTAAAACTAAGATACTATTATATATAAAGAAGGAGTTAATATAAATGAGTTTAAGAGTTAAAAGACACACTGAATCAGGTGTAATTACAGAGATTCAAACTAATCCAGGAGTATTTAGTTATTCATACTTAGCATTCCCAAGACCGGAAGGTTCATTCGGTGCAGGTAACTATGGTACAGAGTTCATTATACATGATGAAGAAACACTAAATGCAATTAGAGAATACCTTAGCGAGAAAATTAAAGAAGGTCAAGCAGATAAATGGAAGGGTAAATTTAACCCTAAGACATTAAATCTACCTTTACGTAAAGGTGATGACGATAATGAGTTAGAAGCAGGTAAATGGGTATTAAAAACATCTACTCAAAGCCAACCTAAATTATTTATTCTAAATAATGATACAGGTAGAGCTCACGAGGTAGAAGAAGACGAACTAGATGAGATATATTCAGGTATGGAAGGTGAAATCATCTTTTCATTCTATGTTTATTCTTATCTAGGTAAAAACGGAGTTAAGGCATATATTAATGCTGCATGTAAAACAGGTACAGGAACACCTATTGGAAGTAGTAGAACAGATTACGTAGATGCATTCTCTACTGCAACAGATTTTGACACAGATGTTGAAGCTAAGCCTGTTAAGAAGTCTAAAAAAGAAGAAGTTGTAGATACTACAGAATATGATTTAGATGATATGCTAGGTTTACCAGCTACAACTAAGACAGCAGATAAAACAAGTAAAACAAAAGCTAAGGCTAAAGTAGAAGAAAAAGAAGACCCAGTAACAGAAATTACACTAGACGATTTAATTAAATAACTAATTAATGTTATTATGTGCAATAGACCCATCTTTTACTAAAACAGGAATCACAGTATTAGACTTAAGCAATAAACAAATAGACTTTTACACTATTAGCCCTGTAGGAACAAATGACAACTTTTTGTTAACTCTTAACAGGGCTTCTTTCATAGCAGATAAAATAGAGGAACTTATAACCAGTGATACAATAGTAATTACAGAAGAACCTCTATTCTCTTCTATTAAGGCATCTAGTTTAGGAATCTTAGCAGGTATTTTATATAGTAAACTTAATAGCACAGAAAAAATAAAAGAATTATATTCTATTAAACCTAGTTACGTAGCACACTTAAATACACCAATCGCTAAGAAGTTTAAATTAAATAAAAAACAAGCAAGCTTATACGTTGTTAATTCTATTATAGATAAACTAAGAGAAGTAGGTTTTACTATAAATATTAACAATCCAGATAAATTGAAAAAGGATGGGACAGAGAAGGTAAGGAAGTTAAGCCATGATGAAGCTGAGTCATTCTTAATACTGCTAGTGTTATTAAGATATAAGGGGTTAATAAACTCAGACATCGATGAATTCTTATTTGCAATAAATGAGAGATTCAAAAATAAACAAAACATAGAGAAGTTGAAATAGGAGAATAAAGTATGAAAGATAAAAATCAAGTATTGATTGGAAACACTGTACAAAGTCTAACTGATTTAGTTATAGCAAGCGTTAAATATCAAACAACAGTAAGCCCAATATTTAAAGAATTAGCTGACAAATTATTAAATATCTTAAAGTCAGATGAAGAAATTAATGATATGGAAACTAAAGACCTTATCAAACTGCTAGAAGTAGCTAATAAGGCACAAATTCAACCAGTTACAGAGTTAACAAAATTAGTTCAATCAGTTACCGCGTTACACGAACGCTCTGCATTACAAAATAAAATTGATAAACTACAAGCAGTTGTAAACACATTAAAATCAGGTCAACAAATTGAGATTGACACCGGGAATGAAACAGAAGCTGAATATTTTGAAAGCGATGAAGTTGAAGAATTCGACGAAGATGACTCGCCAGTAGACATTGACTCGTTTCTAAACTAAAAAAATAAATGGCTCTATTCCAGGCAAATATACCTAATGACATCACTATAGATGAATTAGTAGAGCAACTTTATGTATTTTTAAATAGTTACGTTCCCAGAAGATTGATTTATGAAGGTACTGCAGAGAGAGAAGACTGTATTCAAGAGACTATAATGTATCTACTTGATAGATATAAAAGTCTTACTGAGCAGGAGAAGTTAGAACTAAATCTAGAGAAGTTTTTCTATAATAGGTCCAGGTCATATATTTCGCTTTATATAAGAAAATTAAAGAAGCAGAGAAAAGACCAAGCAGATTATATAGATATGTGCCGCTACTTAAAACAAGACGTAGCAATAGATAGCATATATTTTGTAGACGAACAGTTATTAGATAAGATAATAAGTAGATATAGATTAAATAAGTATAAGTTAGAATTACTTAAAGAAATAGTATCAAGTAAATTAGTTAATATGTTTAGCACAATGAGTACTATAGCTCCAGAAATAGAAGAAGAAGACTCTGAACTATTAAATAAACTGGCTATAGCAATAATAGATGAATACATAGTAGAGAAAGCTATATTAGAAGTGCAAGATAAGGAAGAAGAGCTAGGAGAAGGATAATTTGACTAGACCAGTCACAGCCAAAGATTACTCATATCATTATACATTAAATAATGAGGAGTACGACAAGTTTATAGAACTGTTAGGTAGGGATAATTTAGATGATAACTATAGAGCTTTTATAATAGTATTACTAACTTCATTAAATGGGAATTTAAATGAGTTAACTAAGATATTGAATGTGGGCTCTGAAATATTACCTCCTTTACTTTATTCAACAGTCTTAAGATTAATTAAGGAAGCAATTATTATTATAGGAATAGAGAATAATAAAGGACTAACTGTATCTCAGTTATCTCGTCTAAATAGATTTAAATTAGCAGATATAGATAGAAATACCATCAACAGAACAATAAAGAAGTATAGCATAAACAAGACTTATACAAAATAAGTCTTTTTTATACCTTTATATAGTTAAAACAAGTAAAAAGTATATATATATTATGTAAGGTGTTCTAGCACAATTTCATACAGTTAACAAAATTTCTTCGAGGTCACACTATCGTTTCACTAACGTTGTGACACCGATGATGATATCCTAAACTTTCGTTTCGAGATATCATCAAATCAAACACTTTAGCTAAGACTAACTATTAATATTAATTTACTAGACAGGTTAAAAGTATGAAATATATTAAATACATAAAGTGTTCTAGCACAATTCCATACAGTTAACATAAACTTGCGGGCGTAGCACCGTTTCACTATGCGTAAGCCAGCAAGCAGATGATATCCTTACACTTTCGTTTCGAGATATCATCTAATCAAACACTTTAGCTCTTAGACTAATTATTAATTTACTAGACAGGTTAAAAGTATGGAATATTAAATACATAAAGTGTTCTAGCACTTAACTTATACAGTTAACAATAAGGTGGAAATCAGAGCTCCCGTTTCACTAACGCTCGGAAATCCACCTCGGATGCGGTATCCCAAACTTTCGTTCAAGCTACCGCATAATCAAACACTTTAGCTAAGACTAACTATTAATTTACTAGACAGGTTAAAAGTATAAGTTATCATTTTAAGGAGGTTTAACATAATGGCATTAAGACAAGCCAAGATACAACCTAGCATACAGGAGAAAAATTATTTAACTATTCAAATGTTAGAAGCTGGGTACATGCAAGGTAGTAAAGTAGATATAACACCAGTAGATGAATACAATTTAACCTCTTTATCTGGAGAACAATTTACATATAAAGAGCCCGTAGAGACATATATAATTTATGATGAGAGACCAAAAGTACAGGTATTAAAGAAGTTTGGTTGGTATAGGGAAGACGAGGAAAACCTTCCACAGTTAGCTTATATCCCAACGCATTTAATATATAATAAAACTACAGGTGAGGTTGTAAATGAACTGGCATTAGATGGTAAAGAATATGCAGACTTAGTACAAAATGGTGTAAGTGATAATTATGAACTTAAACCACTTAAAATAATAAGGGGAACATTGATAGACGTTTATTATGACTTTCTCCCAAATGCTAAAAATAGATTCTATGTTGTAGATGTTCATATAGATACAGTTAGTATAAACTATACATGTAGACTTATGCCATACAAATTCGATAAAGCTAAAGAGGGTACAGAAGAGCAAAACCCATCTAACCATAGTTATATTAAATTTGACTCAGATAAGTTTGGAGTATGATATATGACTTATAAAGGCTTTATCTACAAACATAAAAATAAGTTTAATAATAAAGTTTATATAGGTCAAACAATCCAAAACCCAGAAACACGTTGGGGTAAAACTGGTAAAAATTATTCTGGTCAGAGATTATTCTATAGAGATATAGTAAAGTATGGTTGGGATAACTTTGAGCATATCATATTAGATGAAGTAGAAGCATCTACAGAAAAAGAACTAAAACAAAAACTAAACAATCTAGAGACTAAATATATCATAGATTATGAAAGTATTAGAGGTCATAAAGGTTATAACAAATTTCTATGTAGTGATAATGTTAGTACAATGTTAACAGCTAAAGCTAAACGCTGGATTGAATACTACATGAAGGAAAACAAACTAACTTTAAAAGAAAGTATTAAAGCATACTTAGAAAAGAAAAACGTAGAGAAACACAATAATTATAAAAAACATAGGAAAAAGAGGGATTAGTTAAATGGCAGAAAACAAAAGACCTAATTTAATATCAAGAATCTTTAGTCCTGCTAAAAGGTTAGTAAATGGAGAAGTAAAACCTGTAGTACTAAAAGAAAACACAGAAAGACCTATTACATCTCTAGCATCTAATGAGAAAAGATTAATGTCTAGTACAGACGTAGCAGCTTCAGATGATTCCAAGCTTATACAATTATATAGGCAAATGGATAACGATGCTATTATATCAGGCGTATTAGATTTATATGCAGATAATGCTACACAGGTAAATGAAAAGACAGGCCATGTTATTGCCGTAGAATCATCAGACAAGCAATTTCAAGAAGAACTTAATGACTTCTTATGGAATACTGTTAATATAGATACAGAAGCTTGGCAGATAATTAGGGATATAGCTAGAGATGGTTATATATTCTTAGATACAGCAGCTAGTAATGATGGTAGAGAGTGGTCATTCACACCAGTTCAAGACCCATCAAAAATTAAAGCATTAACATATGGTCAGAATATAATTAAATACTTTGCAGTAGCACCTGAAGAACTAAAAGAAGATAACCCATATATGTCTAATATCAGCATATTTAGAGATAAGGAAGATAACACTACTGGATATACTATAGAACATAAGTCTAGGTATATAGCAGGATTCAACACAAATAAGATAGTTGGAAAGATGGTCGTAGAAACAAAGTCAAAGTTCGGAAGCAATGAAGAAGAACTGTCAATACTAACAGGACGTTCTATGTTAGCCCCTGTTATTCAAACATGGGAAACACTTAGTGCCATGGAAGATGCATTATTTGCTAACAGGTTAACTAAATCTAGACAGTTTAAACTAGTTAAGATAGATGTTAGTGATTCTAATAATAAGCAAGCAGAACAGATTATAAACGCAGTTAAGAACTCATTTAGAGCAACTGAGACAATAGACCAGACATCAGATAAATACCAAAGTAGACAATCACCTATTCCAATAGATGACTTTATCTATATACCTACTAAAGGTGAGAAGGGTTCAGTATCTGTAGAGGAAGTTGGTGGTGATGTCGGTGAAACCAAAATGGCTGACATTGACTATTACAGAAATAAATTATTTGCAGGTCTAGCTGCACCTAAAGCTTATTTGGGGTTTGAAGAAACGACTCCAGGTGGTTTGGGTGATGGTACTGTTACTAAACTAGATGAACGTTTAGGAAGACGAATAACGAGACTTAAGAACGTCTTACATGCAATAGTTAATAACATAATTATACATTACTGGACCCATTCTTCAACAAAACGTAGTGAAAATAATATACCTGAATACAAGATTGTATCTGGTAAAATATCAACTAGGGAAGAGCAAGATAATAGAGAAAGACTTAAAGATTCTATAAATATTGCAAGTGATATTATAAGCCTTGCAACTAATGAATTATTCGCTGGATTTATTTCTAAAGATAAGTTATTCAAATATGTATTTAATACGGTAGTTGGTATAGATACTAAACACATAGATACATCAACAGATAAAGAAGACGTAACACTTAAGATTAAAAACTTGGCAGAATCTACAAATAAAGAAGAACTTGATTACCCACTTATAAAGTCTAAAAGAAATAAAGAACATAATGTTTATGAAGGTAAACTTAGAGACCTAATAAATGAAAATACTTTAGCAGAAATAAAAGATATGTTAGAGAATGAATTTATAGAGTTTGAAACAGAAGATGGGGAAATTAAAACTTTAGAAGAAGCTTTAGAGACAAATGGATATAGAACACTACTTAGAGAATATACATACCAACAATTAAAAGACATGTCTAAGAGTTCAGACCCAGAGAGAATTAAAAGAGCTAAGAAGAGTTCAGCTAAATATATGGGACTTGATGACGACAATAATATAGTATTTGTAGTTACAGCAGAGGACCCTAAGAAAAACAAAGATTCAGGTAAGCCTACTTCATATATAACTAAGGTTAAGATGAATGAATTAGATTGGGTTGTAGAAGTTAACGAACAAGAAGGTAGAGAGATAAATGATAGAGATATTGTAAGACTTGCACTAGGTGGAGACTTACAAGTTAGTTGTACCTGTCCAGCTGCTAAATATTGGGGTCAACAATACAAGGGTACTAAAGAAAAATATTCCTTGGTTAAGAATGATATAAAACCTACTAGAAACATCCCACTTCAAACAGTATGTAAACATACGCTAGCTACTTTAATCGCATTACCATTCTGGAATAACAGTATTGTTAGAGACTTAAGAGGAAATGAAACAATTAAACCTAAAGTTAAGAAGGGTAAAAAAGTAGATAGAATGAAAGACGAACAACTACTTAAAGATGATAATAAATAATGAGAGGGGGTTTTTACTATTAATTACAAAGCAATATTAGAAGCTAAAGCAGACTTCACTAGAATGGAAGACATACTTTATAATTATGGAACATCTAGGGAAGAAGCAGAACAGTTAGTAAAAGATTTCATAAAATTTAAAGATGGACATAGAATAAAAAACCCCATATTTAAAGAAATACAATTTTGGTATAAAAGACCAAGACAGTTTATTGAAGAGATAAAAAACCTACGTAATACAAAGTCAAAAGCACAACTTATTAAAGATGCTAAAAGTGGTTCTGAATTAGTGCACATTGATAACGATTGGGTAATACTTAGAATTAAAACACGTGATGCTTCGGTTTACTATGGTAGAAACACTAAATGGTGCATATCTATGCTTGACGAACCTGGACTATTTGAATACTACATGTTGGACTTTACTATATACTTTTGTATTAGGAAGAACTATAAAGGTGATAAATTCGATAAAGTAGCTATACTTATAAATAAAGATGGACGCATAGATGTGTGGGATTCTTTAGATAATGACGAGAAAGACCAAGAACCACAAGACTTAGCATATGCAGGCCTCTTAGAATACAAAGATATATTTGTATACAAAGACCCAGTCGAAGAAGGGCTAATTCCAAAATTCTTAATTAACAATACAAAATTAGTAAAATATTATGCTTCTGACCCTGTAGTAATTATACCAGATAATGTAGAGATTATTGGAAACGGAGCATTTAGAGGAAGACGCAATTTAAGGGATGTTAAACTTCCAGATAGTGTCACAAGTATAGAGGATTATGCATTCATGGGTTGCACGAGTTTAACAAGCGTAGTTATAGGAAATAGTCTCACAAGTATAGGAAGTAGTGCATTCATAGGTTGCACGAGTTTAACAAGCGTAGTTATAGGAAATAGTCTCACAAGTATAGGAAGTAGTGCATTCATAGGTTGCACGAGTTTAACAAGCATAACAATTCCAAATAGTGCCACAAGTATAGGTAATAGAGCATTTGGAAACTGTAAAAGTTTAACAAGCATCATAATTCCAGATAGTGTCACAAGTATAAGTAATAATGCATTCATAGGTTGCACGAGTTTAACTATTTACGCTGAAGCAACTAGTAAACCAACTAATTGGGATGATAATTGGAATCCAGCAAACAGACCTGTTATCTGGGGGTACAAACAAAAATCAAATAATAAAAAAATAAAGAAGGAAAGTAAAATGAGAAATTTCAGATTCAAGACAGAATCAACAAACATGAGTGTGTTTGAAATAGAAAACAAACTAATTGAGTTCTTTAATAAAAAGAATGTGCATGTTTCAGTATCTAAAAATGATGACCACTTTGATATTTATATATCACAGTATGTTGGAGATAAGAAGAATGAATTACCTAAAGATATAGATAAGCAATTACAAAAATTTGTGAACAATTTAAAACCCCTAGGTGATAAAGAACACGAATTACTTGTAGCACCTACTAAGCATGGTATGCATATTTATATTGCTACACAGGACGACTCAGGACACTTACTAGAAAACTTTGGTAAGTATAATAAAGATAAAATTAAATGCTGTATCTGTGAAAAACCTATAATAGGTTATGGTAATGACCCTTACCCAGTTAATATTGGTATCACTTCTAGAGCTTGTGATGATTGTAACAAGGAGTATGTTATACCAGCTAGACTAGACTTACTTAGAGGACCTAAGGTAAGAAAAGAAGCTACCAATAAACATGAAGTAGAAAGAGAAGCATCTAATATAGTTTTAGATGATAAATATACTTGGCTATTCTCGGTATTAGCAGATGACGGTATGGATATAGAAGAAGGTATAGAGTATATGCAAGACGCTATAGACATATTAATTAACAAGAATGGGGTATACTTGGTAGCATTTCCTTATGTAGACCCTAACCCAGAAGATATTAGTGTAGACCTAGTATTCGCAGATAACCCAGGACCTGTTATTATATATAATAGAGAAGAAGCAACTGTGGCTAAAGATGAACTACATAAACCAACTAATATTAAACAACCAAAAACTAACAATAAGGAGGAAACTAACTAATGGATTGGAAAAAAACAGGAATATTCATAAACATTCCTCTGAAGGGTGCAACTAATAATGAGGTGTCTATTAACAAATACTCCATATCAGAGATAAGAGTAGTTAATGTTAACTCCTCTAACAAATGGGCAGTACAAATTGTTATATCACCAGGAACCGTATTTCTTCTAAATACAGGTCCACTAGAAACAAAAGAAGAAGCACTACGTGTAAAATATGAATTAGAGCTATTAGCAGGAGACGAAATTGCAATCCCAGAAATGTATCTTATTGACCCTGTTGCTACTCAAGATTCTATAGTGTTCAGTTTAGATATTATAGATGTATATAAAGTAGGTTCAATCTCAGCAGTAGGCATCTATAATGGTGCAGAACTAGTTGAATCATTAGCTGACTTTGATACAACTAAATTTGAAAATCTACTGTCAGATACTACATATACATTAAAAGCTACTTATTCTTATACCATAGATGATGCTACAGAAACAATAGATATTACTAAAGATATAAAGACATTAGCTAAAGTAGCTCCAGTTGTTAGTATACCAACTATAACTAGTAGTACTGAATCAGTAGACTTTAATATTAACGTAGTTGATATTGATTCAACATTCATAGAAGTAACAGATATAGAACTTTATAAGGAAGATGTACTTGTTGAAGCACTAACTGATTTACAACTAAATACATTTGATAATTTATTATCTGACACAGAATATAGTGTAAAAGTTACCTATTCTTATGATTTAAATGATGGCACAGGTGAACAATCTGACTCAGTAAGCAAAGATATAAAGACATTAGCTAAAGCAGTCCCTACTGCTGTTATTACAGATGTTGTTCCAACTGCAACAACTATTGAATTCGATTATACTATAACTGACCCAACAAACTCATTAGTAAATTACCAGCTACAAATAGTTGACCCAGATAGTGTTGTTACTACACTTCCTAGTAATGACCTAAGAATATTTGAAGAACTAATAAGTGATACAGAATATACACTAAGAGTATTTATGACATATGACTTAAATGATGGCACAGGTGAACAACTAACACTTGCAACTTTCGATACAGCAACCTTAGCTGAATAAACAAGCTAAATGTTAACTTTTAAAATAATTGAGGTTTTTCTAGTCTTTACTCAAAAAAACAAAGGCTAAGCTATTTTAATTAACCAGGAGGAACTAGAAATGTTATATACAGTAGAAGGGGTAGTCGTATGGATACAACACAAGTAGTTATTTTAATACTTGGTTTAGGCGCACTAGCTGGTGCAATAACAGCTATATGGGCTCTTATATCTAATATTAAAAAATCGTTTAAATCAGTGATAGTAGAAGTGTTAGATAAAAAGTTACGTGAGCATAATGAATATATTAATAACAAATTAGCATTACAAAGAGAAGATTCCGAAAAGCGTCTTAATGTAGGACTTCTAAATATTGAGAATAAGATAGATTTAATGTCAGACAACTATAAGAAAGATGCAGAAAAAAACAATGCTGCACATGAATTAATTCAAGATGCACTAATAGAATCATATAAACAAGATATTCGTAGAATATACTATAAACTTAGAGAAACTGGGGAACTAACAGACCACGATAAGGCCTATGTAGATAAAATATTTCCATTATATAAAGCAATAGGTGGTAACTCTGATATACAGGCAAAGTATACAGAGATGTGTGAAGTTTACGGTAGACGAACACAGGAGAAGTTTGATGAACTTTATAAAATGCGTAAACCAGTAAGAGTAAAGAAAGAACTTATAGAAATTGAGAAAGGAAAATAATCAATATGACAGTAAGAGAATTAATTGAAGAATTAGAAGAGTTCGCAATCATACACGGGGATGATATAGAAGTTGCAATAAATAGAAACGGTAGAGAATACCCAGTTTATGTACACGCTACAGGAGCATTTCCAGCTAATACAAGCTCACCTGGATACAGCTCTGGATATTTTAAATACTTAGATGATGATAGTGATGAGGATATCCCAACAAGGTCTGAATTTAATGACTAGGTTAACGATGGAGATACTGACTACGTTACGTATGAAGATTTCTTAGAAGATAATGGACTCATACCTAACTTATGCATCTTAAATGACTAATAAGACTAAACATAAAACAAAAACAAGATACTATTATATATAGTAAGAAAGGTATAAAATTATGAGTAAAATATACGTTACAGTAGTAGACATGGTATTAGAAGATTTTGATGAACTTGAATATTATAGAGAATCTTATCCAACACTTGGTTTTAACATAGTAGTTGAAGAAGGTCCAGCTGGTTGGCCAGAAGTTGAAGTATTTGGACCAATAGCAGACCTAGTAGACTTCTTAGAAGATAATGGTTATGTAGTAAGTGACTACATAAATAGAGTAGAATAATAAGGAGGAAGTTATGAACATATTAACAATATTAGACACTGAATGGTTTAACATAATCATAACAGCTGTCGCATTAGGCGTAGCAGGATTAATTACTTTAGGGTTTACAACGCTTAAAGCCTGGATAACAAATAAAATTAAAAATGAAAACATGCAAAATGCTATGATTGCTTTATCAGAAGCAGTTCATGCATCAGTATTAGCAGTCCAACAAACATTCGTCGACCAACTTAAGAAAGATGGAAAGTTTGATAAAGATAATCAAGTAGAAGCACTAACTAAGGCAGTAGAGACAGCGAAGGCTATGCTATCAGCGGAAACTATTAAATTGGTTGAAGAACATGTAGGCAATTTAGAAAACTGGATTAGAACGCAAATAGAGGCATTAATAAAGTCAATGAAAGGTTAGGTGTGTTATTATGAGTAATCAAGACACATTTACTATAAGACATGTATACAAAGATAGGGAATTAATTGTGGAGTTAGACAATTCTAAACAACAGATTAGTTTATCTTCACCAAAGCTAACTAAAGATTATATAAATAATGAATATGGTTCACTTGAAAATATACTAAAGATAAATGATGCCTTTAGAGACTTAGGCAATGACATAATTAGTGAAATAGTTGACCTAGGTGAAGACTTAGTATTATCATATATAAAGAGTGAGGCTAGTAAAATTAGTATAATTGATGTATTTGACAGAACATTAACTGGTGCAGCACTTAAAAAATCAATAGCGCAGCTATTTGATGGTATTAACTATAAGTATATTACTAAGGGACACTATAATGATAAGTATATATTATTCTTGTCACACCTCCACAAAAACATAGAATTTTATGAAATATATAGGTCAGAGACTTTTACATCGCAGTTTGCTTACTATGTAATGTTGTTAATTAATGATATACTAGAGCTGACAACAAATAATGAGACATATAAAACGGTGATAGTAAAAAGAGAATCAGCTAATAAAATAACTGTAAACTTTAGTGATGGAAGACAAATATATACATTTCTATACCCAATAGATGACAACATAAAGGTAGATATAACTAGACAACTTGGTATATTAAATGTATATGATAGTGCTATGCAAATACTGGAGGATTACTAATGTTAAAACCAAGTGAAATGTTTCTAATATTAAATGAAGACAAAAATGTAAATATATTATGTATATTTGTGCAAGATAATGAGATAGCAATAACTAAAGAACTATTTACGGAAAGTAGTGTAAAACAAGACTTCGGTTCCATAAATAACCTAATCAGTAATTGTTACCAATTTGATGGATATGGTAAAGATATAATAGATGAACTAACAGAATTACCATTTGAAATATTAAATAACTTTATAGTTAATGAAATTGCAATAAAGTACCAACATTTTATTGCAGTAAAAAACATATATAATGTTAAAGACTATTTTAATATAGTAGATTATATAGAGCAGGAATTCATAAACTTATTTCATAAAGTTTTCCGTGAAGATTTGGAAGAAAAGAAAATAATAAAAATACTATTAGACTTCCCTGACCTTGAGATATATAAACTACTTGATATAGGCCATCGCTCGTTAGAGTCTATTGTAGTATCAAACGTGTTTATTGATTTAGCAAGCAGACTAATGAAACTACGTGTTACAGGTGAACTTGTAATAAAACGAGAAGATATGATAATTACTTTTAGTGATGAAAATGAAATAATAGCTAGAATTATATTCATAACAGCTGAAGATTCAGACATAATTAAAAAATACGGACCCACATACATAGCCCACACAGATAATATGTTCCACCCATATTAACATTAAAACTTAAGGAGTTAACAATGAGTTATTACGAGTTTATAAATAGTAAAGAAGCGTGGACTTCTTTCTTAGAAAAAGAAGAACAAAGAGAATTTAAGGATGCTAAACTTATTAGGCAGATTAAAAGAATAATCAAGCATAATAAGTATGCAGACTTCACAGAACAATTTTTAAAAGAGTTTAAGATTCCACACAAGGTACAACTAAGCAAGATAAACAGCTCAAAGAAGAGAACAGTTTATATTTATCCAAACACTTACAGGACTATACTTAAAATCACAAGCTATTATATGTTACAAAAATATAATAATGTATTTTGCCGCAATTCATTAGCTTATACAGAAGGTCGTTCTGTGAAGTCTGCATTTAATCTGTTAGATAAATACAGAATAACAGAGAAGGATACTATATATAAGACAGACTTCTCAGACTACTTCAACACTATTAATATAGACTTATTAGAACCAATACTAAAAGACTTTCTTAAAGACGATGAAGAACTATTTGAGTTTATAATGTTAACACTTAGGAATGATAAAGTAACAATTAAAGGTAGAGAAGTAATAGAAGAGGTTAAGGGAGTTATGGCAGGCTCACCTATTGCAGGAATACTAGCAAATATTTATATGCATGATGTTGACTCACTTATGTATGAAAAAGGTTACAAGTATATTAGATATGCTGATGACGTATTAGTAATAGGAAAAGATGCATATGACTTCTTCTTAGAGCAGATAAAACCTTTGGAAATACACATAAATGAAAATAAGACAAAGATATTAAATATTAAGACAGGTGTAACTTTCTTAGGCTTCTATTTCAAAGATAACATAATAGATATAAGCCCAGATGCTGTAGCTAAGATGAAGTCTAGAATGAAACGTAGAGCTAAGTGGTATAGAATTTGGATGCAAGAAAAGAATGTACCACTAAGGTCAGCTCTTAGAGACTATATAAGAAAATTAAACTTTAAGTTATACTCAGACCAAGACGATTCTATAAACTGGTCTAGATGGTACTTACCTAACATAAACACAACTGAATCAATAAAGTTCTTAGATGAGTACTTTGTAAAATGCATAAGATATTTAGAATCAGGTAAGTGGCAAGGTAAACACCATTTCAACTTAAAATATGATAATATTAAGAAACTAGGATTCAAGAGCTTAGTAAATGAATATTACAAATTAAAAAAACAAAAAGAAAATACTGTAGAATTAGTTGTAGAAAATTTAAAAGAACATAGGAGTAAATAAACATGTTAGAAAAAATACTAAACAATATAAGAGATAGCGTACTAAATTCACCAAACCTTAACAGCCATGACGCACTAACTGATGGCTTAGGTATGTTGTATATTACAGATGAATTAGATACATTTATAAATGTATATATAGAAGAAATTCAAAAAGAATCAAACGTAAATAGAATAGCTGCAGCTTATATGCTTAAGAACGATACAGAACCAATTAACACACTAGCTGAAAATATTTCTAATGAGTTAGTAGAATTATGGGATGAAGACTTATATAATTATTATAGCGAATAGTAGTTTTAAAATTAGTAAAACTAGTTAAAACAACTAAAAAGTATATATATATTATGTATAGCACTTTAGTAGATTACAACTAAACATAGTGCAAAAGTAACAATAAAATTAAAGTAGGAGAAGAAGTTATGGTAGAGATAAGTAAACAGTCACGTGGGGTAGTTAAATCATTTAGCCCAGTAAAGGGGTTCGGGTTCATTTCATGTGATGATATTTTAGATGAGGACGTGTATTTCCACTTCTCACAAATATTAATGGAAGGTCGCAGAGTCCTATCTGTTGGAGACAGGGTAGAATTCATTTATAAACCATTTGAAGACAGAGGCCTAAGGGCATACAGAATAAGAAAAATCGACGAGGAATAGACTATGGATAATAGACAACCGTTATACCAAGTAATAAAAACAAAAGACGACTACGACGATGGTTGGTAGGAATATTGGTAATAACAAAAGTAGGAGGAAGAATGAGTAAAAAAATATTAACAGCTACAAAATATAGCAATAAGATAGTTGAAAGTTATCAACCTATTAAAGACCAAGATTCTCCAATCTTAGGTACTTTTAGAGTTGATGGTATGACAGTAGAAAATAAAATCAGTCAAAACAGTACAAGATACTCAAAAGCTGTCTGGGAAAGTAAGAATGCATTTGCGAAGGGTGGTAAGTTTATAGATGAGTCTGGTAAACTTAGACCATCTTCATTGTTTGGTTCATTAGACCACCCACTAGACGACAGAGCACAATTTAGACTAGAGGAAGGCGCAATTGTTTGGCATGACGTAACACGTAATGACAATGGCTCTTGGGATGGTGTAGCACATATAATGAATACACCTCAGGGTCGTATTGTTAAGACATTTTTAGAGTACGCTAAACGCTATGGTGGTGGTGAACTTCTTGGTGTAAGCTCAAGAGCTCTTGGAGATACTATTACAAGGGTTGATGAGTCTACAGGAATCCAATTTGAAGATATAGACCCAGAAGGGTTTGACCTACAGACATTTGACTTTGTATATAATCCATCATTTCAAACAGCAGTAGCAACTCTAACAGAGTCTGCTAAAAATAAAAAGACTTTAGTAGAGTCTATTAAAAACTTAGCAAATGAAGATGAGGAACACAAAGCAGTTTATGAAGAATTTGCAGATAAGCTAAAGGAGACAGGGGAAATGAAAAAGAAAACATTTGAAGGTAAATCAATAGATAAAGCAAAACAAACTTATCTTAAAGAACTAAAAGCTAAGGCTCATGAATTATATAATGCTATTTATGAGTTAGAAAACATGGAACAAGAAGACTTCGCTAAAGCTTATGGTAACGATAAGAACAAAGAAACTATAATTAAAAATATGAAAGCAGACCACAAAGAAGTTTCTGCAGAGATAGAAAAAGTAGAAAATCCAGTAATAGAAAAACCTAAACTTAGAAAAGAAGCAACATCAGATTTAATTGATGATTATGTAGAAGGCGAAGTAGAAGAGTTAAATGATGACAACGAAGGTCTAGATGATGACGAAGGTCTAGATGACGACGAAGTTCTAGATGATGAGGAAAATCAAGAAGATTTGGTAGATGTTGAGCTTGAAGATGACGAAGATGAAGATTTGATAGATGTTGAGCTAGACGGTGAAGTAACTTTAGAATCACTAAGCCTAGAAATTGTTGAGCTTAAGGATATGATTAAATCACTTTTAGACACACTTGCACCTATTGAGGACCCTGAAGTAGAATTCGGCGAAGAAGACCTAGAAGATTTAGGTGATGATGATACTAACTTAGAGGACGAAGAAGATGAATCTGAAGAAGATGAGCCTAAAGATGAAGATGAACTATTAGAAGAACTTGGCTTAACAGAAGAAGAGTTAGATTCACTAAGTGATGAAGAATTAGAATACTTACTACAAATAGCAGAAGAAAGTGAATAACAATTATGGCAATAGATTTCAATGATTTTAGAATAGTTAAACATACAGATGCAAATGGCGAATGTGAGACATACCTAGTCTCACCAGAAGTATTTGAAATGTTATTATTTCAATATGAGGAAAATGCAAGAAATGGTCTACAAGGATATGAAACTCTTATGGATATAATATATAATCAACTTAACCCAGGTGAAGACTATTTACCTGTTGATGAATTAGACGTTGACCTATATATAGACTATGATGGATTCGACTTTGAACTAGAAAACCTTGCGTATGATTTAGGTATTATAGATGATGGATATGAAGACGACGATGAAGGGTATGGGTGGTAGAGAATGTATGATTTAAGAACATTAGAAGATATATTAGAATTATTAGGATTACAACCTGACTTTGGAAACTGGTATGTAGCATATGAGAAGTTAATATCAATAATTTATGGACTTAGCAACATAGGAATCATAACTAAAGAGCAAGCTGCTTATATAATAGATGACCTAGACGATTTAGACTCAATGGAATAAAAATTAACTGGTGATATTATAACACGTGTATCACCTTTAACCTAAAGCCTATAACTATAATATTGGTTATATGCTTTGTGTTAAATAAACATTTAACGTGAGTAAACAATCCCTTAAACAAACAAGGAAACACACAACTGTAGTTAATATTAGTTAATATTAGTTAATAAATATGAAAGAGGAAAATCTAATAATGACTAAAAAAGAGCAAATTTTAGCAAAATTAAAAGAACGCAAACGTGAAAAAGCACGTGAAGCAATTCTAGAAGCAAAAAGACAAAAAACATTATCAGAATCTTCTACATCTCGCGTTAAAAAACCTGTATATTCAAAAATCGTTGAGAACAAAAAATATAACACAGAACGCAGAGTTATTAAAGAAGATGTTAGAAAACCAGTTCGTCAAGCAAGAACTATCTCTGAAGATATCAAGCTAAGAACTGCGCAAGTGAAAGACCCTGCACAAAAACATTTATATACAACATTAGCTGAGAACATCGCTCAAGCTGCAAAAGTTATGACTGAAGCTACACAAGCTGGTCCAATGGTTACTGGTGTAACTGGAACTGGTGCTGGTGTAGGATTAATGAAGACATATTTTGATATATTCTTCGGATACTTCCCTAACTTAATTACTCCAATGTTAGCTTCTACACAACCTATTAAAACTGAAAAAGCTATGGTATTCTACTATGAAACTATTGCTGGTTCAGATAAAGGTAACGTATCAGTTGGAGATAAATTAATCACTCCATTCACAGTTAATACTGATGTTAATTATACTTCAAACGTAGTTGACATGCCAGTATTAGCTGATGACGAAGAATCATATTCTGAGGCACTTCCACTTTGGGGTCCATTCTTAGGTAAATCACTTGTAATTGAAGGGGCTAACCTAACTTGGTCTACTGATACAGCATTTACTGGAACAATTAATGGTAAAGCTATTACTAATGGTTCAGTAACTGTAGCTGACGGTGAAATCACTGTAGCATTTACTGTTGCTACTGGTGGTGCTGGAGTACCAGCTAAGGTTAAATATGCTTATGATAATAAGTATGCACCTACACAAGTACCTGAGTTAAAAGCAAACATTGACTCAAGAGAAATTACTGCTCAAGCTAGAACAGTAAAAACTAACTATTCATTCCAAGCTGGATTCGGTTTCGAAGCACAATTTGGATATAAGTTAGAAGATAAATTAGCAGAATCTGCTATGTATGAATTAAAACGTGAAACAGACTTAGACTTCGTATTCGAAATCATGAACTCAGCTCCAGTACTTATGTCTTGGAACAAAGCAGCAGGAACTGCTAATGGTCTATACGAATTCCATAAATTAAGTTTCAGAGATGCTATCATCGGTGCATCTAACCACATCTACTCTAAGAGTAAGAAGGTTCGTGGAAACGTACTATTAGTTGGTGTTAACGCACAAACTATCGTTGAAACATTACCAGACTTTAAAGGTGAAGAATCAGGTTCACAATTAGGTGGAGCTGCAAAGATTGGTAAACTTAAGAATATTGATGTAATTGCTGTACCAGAATTACCAGCTAATGATTGGGCAGTAATATACAAGAACCCTAAGGATAACTTAGATGCAGGAATAATATTTGCTCCTTACATTCCAGTAGTAGCAACATCTCCTGTAACTCTAGATGATTTAGTAATCCGTAGAGCTTACACAACTTCTTATGGAAAACTAGTTGTAAACGCTGATTACTTTGTACGTGGAACTATAGTTGATAACCCATTAGCTCAACCTATGTTCTTAGTAGGTAAAGATGGAAGTAATTATGGTGTACTTGGAGAAGATGCAATTCTTGCTTAGGCAAGCGTCTAATAATATAAAGTAAAACAATAAGGGCTAGTCTATAGCTTAGCTCTAGCCCTTATTTTTATATTTGTATTTCTGAAGTAAAACTCATATTGGCATTTGAGAAATACAAATATAGCTAATCATAAAATGAAATAACGATACTATTATATATAAAGAGAGAGGAACAAAACACATGAGAGTTTTTAAAGAAATAGACAACGGACAAGATTTAAAAAATTGGGCTGACAATGACAGCTGGGGTTGCGAATATACTATTGCAAGAATTGATGCACTTGACTGCTGGCAAGAAGTCTTTGAATATATAGACTTCGAACAAGACATATCAGAATTGCACTTGAATGATATCCTAAGATTTGAAATTGATGCATTTTTAGATGAATTTTTAGATGAGCTTGAAGACGATGAAGATACTATTTGACTCACAACACCAATATCTTGATGACTTAGTAGACCTGCTAGAAGAATTAGAAGACACTATAAGAGATGTAGCAGAAGAGGAACTTGAAGCAGACGGTGCAACCCTAAAAGAAGATGATATAAAATTTATACTTAGAGAAACTACAAGCGAGAACCAAGAGGTTTATGATAGCTTATTAGACATATTTGAATCACCATACTTTAAAGCAGCAGTAGGAATGAAATTATTTATTTATAAAGAAGATAAACTAGTTATAACATTACGTATAAATCGTGCTAAAGTAAGATTTAAACAATATTTCATAACTGCTTGGAATAATGCATATGACAATGAGATTGAAGTGGTAGACTATCTGTAGGCTTAAATTCGACCCTGTTCGTTTTAAAAGACTAAATAAGATAAGTACTAGTAAAACATATAAAAACACGAACAGGGCCAAATTATAAGCCTAAAACAATAAGATTAAGGGGAATACAATGTATGGGAACAAACAACTTTGGTAGAGGTTCAGACCATTTTATAACATACTATGCAAAAAAGGTTATTTCATTCGATGAATATTTCTACTATCCAGATGGTTGGGAATCAATAGAAGAATTTGAAGAGCAATACTATAAACAACTTGAAGAACCAGGAATAGTAACTATGCGGGATTATGAAGAAATAGATGAGAAGATAGAAGACTTCAATAGGGAACTAGAAATATTTAAAATAACTATAGAAAATGGGTATTATGATGGTTTTCAAATAGTTACTGACTTTGTAGAGTACGACTTATTCGATGAAGGTATTACTTACGATGATGTAGAAATGTTTGGATTCGACTCTGAAGAGGAGCTAAACGACCTGTTGTCTGAGGAATATAGCAAGGTTAGAGCATTCTTAAAGGAATTAGCTAAAGAATATGACCTATTAAAGTAGATAACAGCATAAGTACACTAAAAGACTACGCTTCTAACTGTGCACTGTGCAAATTAATATAAAAATTATAGAGAAAATTAATAACATACTACAGGTTGGAAGACATAATGGAGGAATATAATGAATAAAAAGTTAAGCTTACTTGAAAAGCAAGAGAGAAATGAAATAAAAACTCTAGTAGAATCATTTGCATATACTGAATATATATCTCAGGAAGATGCAGATACAATACTAGAAGTATTGGATAGTGAGAGTCCAGAAGACGCTATAGAATTATTGGAAGGTATTCTTATGGACTACGAGCAAGACGTAGATAGCAACAAGCTAGAAGAAGACTACGAAGTTAATCCAACTACAATTGACCAAGACATAAAAATAATAGCAGATATGTTAACGTACTCTAATGTTAGTAGGGACCATACAGAAAAATATTTAGATAATAAAATATCTAAGGTTACAAATATAGATATAACAAGATATGACTTAGTAAGAATATATAAAGATTACAAATTTAAATATTCTGACGCTCTAAAAAAACAAGGTGAATATACTAATATGCATGAAAGTAATTTAAGGCTATTCGCTAATGCTGAAGACGCAGCAAGTCTACTAGAGCATAATCCAGAATATGCTGACCTTATATATAAATTAACATATATAAAGAGATTACGCAATATTACAGGTAAAGTTTATCACGCTATATTATATATAAACTTTAATGATATGGAACTTAGCATTGGATATAACCCAACTAACAGAACTGTAACATATTCTAGAAATGGTGGAAGAATTAGATATGTTAACTTTAAAGCATTTGACACAGGCGCAGAAGACGTAACACAAGAAGATAGAGAACAATTAGTAGATTCAATTAAGATGTTATTAGGCATAGACTAATAGGAGGAATTAGATGTTAAAAGACTTTGATATAGCATTTACAAATAAGATAAAGTCTTACTTCTCTAATACTATCTATGCTAATACAGCTCTAGTCTATAATGTAGCCTATGATTTGGTAGATGACCCAACAGTTAAATTAGAGTTCCCTCTAATATCTATCTATAGACCAACTGGGTTTCAACTAGCATCACAGCAAAACTTTGCGGCTAGGAAGCTAGGTTATATATACTATAACAATGATGAACTAGATAAGAGTAGTAATATAAGATATTTGGTAGTTAATCTTTCTTATCAATTAGACATATATACTAAAACACCTGAATCATTAAATGATATCACAGAAGAGCTTATGCATGCATTAAGTCTAGATTCCACAATAGAGGTTAGCCAATATGACTCTAATACAGAAAATAGCTATGTAGATACATATGAAGTAACTTATGGGCAAGGTCCACAAGAAGCTAGTGAATTCCAAAATGGTGACAGGGTTTATCATTATTCTATAGTATATAACATAGACAACGCAAGATTATTAAACTTTAAAGAAAATAGTAATATAATAGATACAGAAGTTATAACAGAAATAGAACAGGGGTAGAGAGGGAGTGTATATGAAGTGAAACTAACAATATTTGATTTAAAAAAACACGAAACAGCCATAAGAAGATTAGAAGCTAGAAAAGCTCCTTCATATGTTATAGAGGCTTATAACGAAGGATTCACTAAACAGATTAATGATTATTACAAAGTTAAACTTAAGAAGAGATTAAATAAAACAATTATTAAAGAAAGTAATATTAACAAGAGTTTACTAAATAAAGCTAGCAAGTCAGAATACAATTTTATAAAAGAAGCAGCAAAGAAGCGTGATGAAGACTTTCTAAAACAATTCTTTACAATGACAAACTTAGACATAGTTACAGGTAGAAAGCTACCACCTAACGCAGGTAATTTAGTTAAACAAGGTATAGTGAAAGATATAAGCCTAAAAGACTTATTTAAGAAATTGAGATAAGGAGATAAAAATGAATATTAGAATAAACGTAAATGTTGAACAGCTAGTACCACAAGTACTCGAAGATGGACTTATCTTAGTACTCTTTAGAGAAGCGGAACTAGTAGATAATACAGTAGAGGAACCTATACGTGTAAATAGTGTAGCTGAACTTAAAGAACAATTTAAATTGCCAGAAGTATCAGAATTACCTGAAGAACCTACTGAAGATGATTTAGACGAACATATGGAAGATGTTAATAAACAGAGGAAAGCATTTAATGAACTTTATAGTGCAGAGTATTTACTAAGAACTGGTGCAAACATTCTATGCTTTAAAGTATCAGATACTATAACAGAAGATGAAATAGAAGCTATAGAAGATATAGAGAATTTAAATTATAGGCTTATAGTTGTACCGAGTGAAAATATAGAGGAACCAAATGATAAATTAGACTTACTATTAGACTTTGTTAAAGATAGTGACGTACAGTTATATCTTAACTTAGACTTAGGCGTAGATGCTGAAGCAGTCAAATTATATAAAGAAGGTAAAGAAGCAGTACCAGCAGTACCAGGTGGAGAAGGTGAAGAAGGTACACCAGCAGTACCAGCGGTAGAAGGTAAAGCAGGTAAACTAAGCAAGAACGTAGAACTATTTAAAAACTTTGGATTACCAAGATTCCCTAGTACATTTCCAATGGATATAGATACAAATGACTTCGACCTAGAAAAAGGATTCTTAGGAATTCCAACAGCTATAGCTGTCGCAGCAAGGAAATCCAAATTACTTAATCTTAAACAAAGCTGGATTCCAGTAGCTGGTGAACAAAATGGTTTAGTAAATGAATTCTTTAAATTAGCAGAGAAGATTACAAGAAAAGAAAAAGAGAACTTACAAGCAGAAAATGTTAACGTGCTTATCTCTAAAATGGGTGTAGGTAATATATTAGTAAGTCAAAATACTATGCTAGACCTATCTGTAGATAATCCTAAAAACCCATTCTATAGAAGTCATGTAGTAACAAGTGCTTTAATGATTAAGAGAGAATTAAATAGAATAGCTAACTCCGCAAGTTATAGACCTAACACATCTAACACATGGGAATCACTTAGATTAAAAATGAAATCATTTTTTGCTAACTTAGTATCTAAAGAAGCAGTAGAAGAGTTTGAAATACTAGTAGGTCTAGGTATAACTATGACAGAAGAAGATGTGGAAAATGGCTTACTTAAAGTAAAAGTAAGATACTTACCAATAAGAGTAATTGAAGCTATAGAGTTTAATATAGTAATACAACAACAAACAGGTTCTATAGATATAGACTTTACAGGACTTAGTAATCTATTAGAAGGAGTTGAATAAATATGGCTAAAGATTTAAATTTTGGAGTTAGGGGTTTAACTGGTAGACTTGGTGATATTAGAAGAGTTAATAACTTTATATTACACATAGAAGATGTAACAGATAATAGCGCCCTAAACCTAGTAGTACAACAAGCATTTATACCACAATACCAATTAGAGGTATTAGAATTTAGACGTGGTACAGATGTTAAGAAATTAGCAGGTGTAGCTAGCTGGACTGGTGGAAACATTACAATACTAGACACGCTTTCTAGAGATGAGCTAGAAGTATTACAAGATTGGGCAGAGAAAACATATGACCCTAAAACCGGTAAAATTGGTAAGGCTTATGACGATGGCAATATTAGAGGTTACAAGAGGTCTGGTTCTATTGTAGAATATGCATCAGATGGAACATTGTCAAGAAGCTGGCCTTTAGAGGGTATGTGGATTAGTCAAATAGACTATGGTAGTCTAGACGCAGCAGGAAATGAATTAAAACAAATATCATTTACAATTCAAATTGACCCACCAACAACAGATGGACTAAGACCAACTTATGGTGACGGATACGAAAATTAATAACTAAATATAACCGTAGCTCGGACTTACTACTTTAACGGGGTAAGTCCCTTTAAATTTAAAAATAAGTTAACATAAAGGAGAAGTTAAAAAATGCGTAAAGAAGAGTTAGATAATAATTATAAATATAATACACCAACAGTAGACAAAGTAGATTTCTATAATGATTTTTATCATTTTGGAAAAATAATTGGAGAGTATCAATTTACAACTTCATCTTGTTATAGTAAAAAAGAAGTAAATGAAACAGTAGGACAGTTAGAACCTAGACCCTTTGTCGAAAAGGCGGAGTGTAATCACGAAATATCAATCGAGCTTATTAATGGCAATTATGTTTCATATTGCAGCCGATGTGGTAAGATTTTTGAAGAGAGAAAATCAAGTCAATTTAAATATTAAGTTAAAGGAGAAGTTAAACAATGGATAATATACAAAAAGTAGTTCTACCATCTAACGGATTATTACAAGTAGAACAAGAGGTAACAATAAGAGGAATGAAAGGTAGGGAAATATCTACCCTTTATAGCTCACTAACAGAAGCAGCAATAGATGCTATAATTAGCGCAGTAACTAATCCGCAGTTAGACCCAGACCTATTATGTGATGAAGATAAGAAGTTTATCTTACATAAGACAAGAGTACTAACATTCGGTAATGAAACATATCAAACACTTAGATGCCCACATTGTGGAGTTATACATGAGTATGAGATTAGTTATAATGATTTTGACGTGCAGATACTAGATGAGAAATATCTAACTGATAGCATAACCCTGTCTAATGGTGATATTATTACAAAGAAAGTTCCAATTAAGAAACACTGGACAGAAATTAATAGATATAAAGAAAAAACTAATCTAACTAATGACTACGCTTATATACTTATGCAGATATCTAGGATAGACACAGTTAATGGTAAAAGAAAGTCTATCCCAGACCTAATAAGCTATTTAGAAAATCTTCCAGGAGTAGAACTAGTTAAACTAGCTAAAGAGCTTGAAATTAAGTTTGGCCTAGATACAACATTTACAGTAGATTGCAACAATTGTAACACTGCATTTACAGGAGGTTTAGGCTTTACAGCCGACTTATTTCGATAGCCTATTATATATCTATGAGCAAGACAATACATTTGGTATCATAGACACTTTAACAGAAGAACAGCAAGACCAGATAGACAAAGCTAGAGAATCAGAGATTATGTATTACACAGAAAAACAATTTATATTATCTTATTATGGTAATGTAGGTAAAGCAGACTCAGATAATATGACACCTACAGAGTTAGACCGTTGGTTTAAGTTAGTTAAGAAAAGAAAAGAGCTTGAAGAAGAACAAGCAAAAGAAGGACAAAAACTAATATAAAGTAGGTGAGACTTAAATATGGCAGAAAACAGAATACCAAAAACTAATAAAGATTTAGCTATAGCGCTCGGCGTTAAAGATGAAGGTAAGCTTGTTAATCTATTATATAATGCAACAGAAGAAGACATAAAGAAAGCCTTTGAAAATATTAAGAAGCTCCATGATAAAGAAGAAGATAGATTAGAAATATATGAGAAATTATTAAAGTATACAAATGAATTAAATAAAAGTTTAGGTGCTAGTGTAAAAGCAGCAGATAAATTTAAGTCTAATTCAAAACAGATAGTAGACCTTACAGAACAAGAGCTTAAGAATTCTGTTAAAGGTAAAGACGTATTAGAGAAGATTAATAAAGAACGTATGAGTTCAATTAGTCTATTAGAACAAGTAAATAGATTATTAAAACAAGGTGTAGCTTATAACCAAGAAATGTTTAGAACTGCACAAGAGATGCAACTACAATCTAATATAACTTGGAAAGAGTATAGACAACTTTATAGAGAATCCTATGCTGCAGCGAGAGCTATGAATAAAGAAGTAGGGCAACAGATACATAATTCTAAAGAATTAGTTAAGATGCAGAATCAACTATTACAGTCAGGTTATAAAGATGTAGATGTTACTACACTATCTAAGTTATCGTCTTCAGTAACAACCATGGCTAAGACTATAGCAGGATTTGGCGGGTCATTCCCAGGAGAATTACTAGAAGCGTTCCAATTATCATATCGTCAATTCGGAGCCCAGACAGACCAGTTCGTTACACACCTGGGGAATAGGTTAAATGCCTTCTCGGATACATTTGGGACCAGTATAGGTATGTTAACGGGCGTCGTGAGTCAGATGATGGCGTCCAACTCATTCATAGCAAGAAGCAACATGCAAGCACAAGTACAAGCAAACGAATCTTTAATGAAAGCAGCAGCTCTATCAGGAGCAGTAGGACTTACTAGTACTAACTTTATAAGTCAATTAGCAGGTACAGCACAGTTTGGTACTATAGGACAAATGTCTTCTTTATTCCAAGGTGGTGCATTACTGAAAGACTTTAGTACAGCAGAATTCCAAGAACAAATGATTGGAATGAATTATGATGCTGCTATAGGTGGACTATTTGATTCTATACAGAAAACTATAGGTGGTATCGATGACCATTACTTAAGGGCAGAGTACATGGATAGAATAGGCTCAACTTTTGGTTTAAGTAGAGATGACTTACTTAAGATAACGACGCAAGGACCAGAGCTAGAAAAGTATAGACAAGAATTACAGGAAAAACTAATTAATGTAAATACATCTATGGTAGATGAGCTTAAAGATTATAAGATGACCTGGTCAGACAGGATAGATAACATATTTGCTAATTCATCACTTAATGAAACATTAGGTTCAGTATTTAATGAATTCGGTTTATATGGTATAGATAGTAAAATAGATTTAACTAACAATCTACTTAAAGCAATAGCAGTTAAGAATTTTTTTCCAGAGACTGCCTGGGGTAAGTTTTTTGGTGGAGGTAAGGGTGGTGGTTCAGGCTTATTAGGTAATATGTTTGGACCAGCAAGTTCTACTAGTAAAACAGTTATAATGGGCGATGGAGCACCTATAATGGGACTAAGACAGCTGTATCCAGTGGCTAGTAAGGTAGGTGGTGTAGCCGTAGCTGGTGGTGGTATGATGTTAGGTAATAAATGGGGAGACAGCTCAACAGACTTAGGCATTAGTGATTCAGGAGCAGCTTGGAGACGTGTAGGTAATGTAGGAACAAACATTGCATCCGGTATAGCTGGTGGTGCTATGTTTGGAGGACCAATAGGAGCAGCTATAGGCGGTGGTATAGGTCTAGCTACAGGTTTAATTAATGCAAGTCAAGCTAAACAAGAAAGATTAAATAGTCAAAGGGCATCAGAATTAGAATTAAGAAGTGGAAGAAGAATTAATAATCTACAAGGTCAAAGTGCTTCAGATATGTATGCTAAGACAGGTGACGCTATTGTAGATGCTATATATGAAACTAATTCTAACTTAATTGATGTACTATCAGACAAATTCGCAGAACAAATTAAAGCACAATTTTTAATAAAAACAATGGATAATACAAGCGCTAAAATAGGAAGCTAAGGAGGAATAACTGTATATGAGAACAATGACAACAGTTAGCAAGATTACTATATGAATAATATATTAACATCACTCCAACTTGGGAACAACCCACAAAGGAGGGTTTACATACCAAGTAAAGATATAAAGAACTACAACTACATATACTTATTTGACATTAATAGAGAAGATGAGATAATATTAAAACTAGTTCCACAAACAGTATCAGAATCATATAAGTCTAACATATCTTCAGTTAGTCCATTTGGCACAATAAGACCCTATTACTTTTATGGTGGTGGTGAATCTAAGACAATTAGCTTTAGCATAGATTTACACGAAGACCTAGACAACGTTAATGGTTCTATTAATCAACTTATAGAAAAGATTAAGAATTTAAGCAGACCTAAGTTTATTACAAACGGTCTGGCACAATCACTTAGAGAACCAATAATATATATGCAATTAGGTAATCAGTTCGCAGGTCAAGGACATGTTAACATTAGCTTTAACTATAAGAAACCTTATGACGTAGAAACGGGTAGATTTAAAGTAGTAAATATGTCAATAACATTCACATACCATGAAACATATGATAAGATAGACACAAGCGAAGCTTTTAGTGTTGAATACAAAGACTATGACAGTAGAGCACAACTATTAGCTAACAAGATAACAGACTTAAATAAAGGTATTAAAAACAAACATATGGAAAACCTTTTAGGACTAGGCGTAGATTATCAAGAGCTAGGTAAGTATATATTTAATAACGAGAAGATTAAGAAAGTATTTAACATAGCAGTACAATCACTAAAATCTACAGGTGAAGAAAAGAAAGAAGAAAGAAAACTATTAGAACTAGAGGCAATAAGAAGCTCTATTGTAAGTGGACATAGTGTAAATACAGATGAAATAGTAGAAGCAGAAGTATTAAGATATTCTTATAATCCACACGCCCTTGCATTATACAATCTATATATAGAACTAGTTGTGCTAATGAATCCTAATAATATATTACGCATAGGGGAGAACGCAGTAATATCTGAACTATATGACTTACTAACAAAACTAGATAAAGCTAGAAAAAACTTTGAGATTCCAAGAGACAATATATATGATATCAATAACCTAAAAGATATTAAGATGTATAAGAACCCTAATAGGAGTTCAGGAGACGGTACCTACTATATAACTAGAGGTTATACAAAGTCTAACCCCAACTACAATACACTAATATATCTATATCCTATAAGTGGGTATGAGGAATTATTTACAGAGTTTGTAACAAAGAACAACCTGTATATAGATACAGATGGAGACATGTATCCAGGATTAGAAGCACAATACAAATTCGACGCAGAAAGAGCATTAGAATCACTTAAGAAACAAATAGATAATTACGGTAAAGGTTCTTATTGGAATAGTGCATACTTTGGTTGGTACTCTATGGACGGTCTATACTATATGGCAGATGTTAGTGAGTCGCAAGATATAATGACAGGATATATGATTCTTAGAGACCTTATCCAACTTCAGATTAACACTAGAACACATTTATACGGGGCAGGTGGTTAATATGGAAAAAACTTATAATGAACTAATCCTTATATATGACAAAGTAAAAGAGTTTGGTGAAAGTTATATTAAAGAAGTTAAGATAGGTTTAATACCAGACACAGTAGCGTATAATTATACACCTAACTTTCAATCCACACAAATACTAGGAAGGTTCACACCTATATATACGTATCAATCGGGTTCTGATGAAGTCTATTCATTTAGTTTAAAAGTCCACGAAGACTTAATAGACCTAACTAAGTATAAAAACATACAGGACTTTGTAGATACTATTAAGAGTATGTCATATCCTAGAGAGAGAAATGGAATCTTAGTATTACCAAGAGTATATATACAACTAGGTGAGATAGAAGGTTTTGGTCTTATTAATACAAGCATTAACTGGGCACTACCTTTAAGGGAAGGTAGATACGTAGTAGCAGATATTGACTTTTCATTTACAATAGAAACACCATACAAAAGCCCAGAGATATATAAACTAGAAAAAGAAGTTGAAGGACTTAATAACGCAGAGTATGCAAATAAAGTAATAAGCTACAGATTTGAAGAGCACTATAATTACATATATAAACCAGAAGATTATGTTAATAACACTGGAAGTGCTTACAGGAGGAATATATTCGAATACTATGACCACCAACTAGCAGCTAATGTAGCACCATACAAGAAACTAGAAATAGAATATGCTAAACTAGAAAAACTATATGGAGTATTTAGAAAAACAGATATAATCTCAGCTTCAAGGATGTCTGATATTAGAAGCGCTATAGATTACTCTAATAGATTAACATTTGAAGGATTCTCTAATACATTAAAGTATTTAGATAAAGAATCCAAAGTTCCAGGATTAGAAGTGAAAGCTAATTCAACTACATACATGACAGAGTTAGACCAAGGTAAGCATTTAAAAGAAGTAGAGGAATTTTTAGATAGCTATATTGAGAAGAATTTATGGACTAGATTTGGTGGTAGCAAAGAAGAAGCAGATAAGTTTAAGAAAGAAATTAAGACGCAGGTATTAGATGTATATGCAAACATATACGAATTATGGAGAGGGGCGATGACTTATAGCTCAAGTAATTAATGTCTTACTAGAGATATCCAACCCAAACCAGGAAGGTAATGAAAAGCTAACTAGATTATATGACATCAACAAGATGGGACTTATATCTATGGGGTTTGACAGATACTCAAGTAATCAAAAGATTGTAAATGGTACGACCATCTTAAGCGAGCTAGAAATTACATTCTTTGATAAAACAGGGACAAATATTCTGACTATATTACAGGACAAAAGTAATAAGTTAAGAATAAGATATGGTTTTGATAATAACTTATCAAGCGTATACGAACTAACAATATTAAAGATTAACACAACTTATAACAACATGGGTTGTATTGTATCTATAGGGGCTATAGCAAAACAAGAACAATTTAAATTCCCAGCAGAGGTATATAAGAAGAACTCATCTATAAGAGACATAATAATAAAGCTAGCAGAAAGAAATAATTGGTATATTGGAGAAAAACCTTATAATAAACACATACAGTTATATAATTCCACAGTATTACCACACGATATAGTTAAACTAGCTAATGAATCGGATATAGACTTTTTAGTTAATAAAATTAAACCTATAGCTAATATGACTGCTACAAATGAGACAGACCCACTTAACTTAGGAATAGACTATTTTGATGTTCAGCTAACTTATAGAATGTCTTCATATGAAGATAACAGATTAGAGCTATATTTCATAAGAAATTTAAGAAGAGATGTTACTAGGAATGTTTGGAAATATAAATATGGTGCTTCACCAGATAATCAAATAATAGGAATGACTAACAAGATAGACCAATCATTCTTACTAGGCGGTATTAAGATACAGATTCCTTATACCGCAGTAGATAACATAGAAGCAATGCTTACAGGTAATGAAAACTATTCTTTAAAGGTCCAAGATATAGTAACAGACCAGCTAGATGAATTAAACAAGATATTAGAAATGTATAACTTACCTAACTTATCAACGGAAGCATTACACTGGGATGTAGAGTTTGTAAATTCAGAGGATTTAGGTCAGTTAACCATCCCAGAATTGATTATAAAGAAGTTTGAGGAATATATATCTGTTTTAAATACAATCGATTTAGAGGTAATTGGTAATCCTTATATTAGACAAGGTGATTTAATAGAGATAGAGGTTATGCTAAACCCAACGCAAGACCCAACATCAGATAGACCACAACAACACCCATTCTTTACAGGTTATTGGAAAGTAATAACTATAAGGGAAGAAATAGGGCCTACAGGTTATACAACAAAGCTTAACTTAGTTAGAGAGATTATAAGGAATTAAAGTAAGGGGGGCTAATAATTGACAAACTTAATGTCAACAATATATATTGGTTACGTAGTAGAAATTATAAAACAAAATAATAAACCAACGCTAGACTTAAGAGTACGTGTACCAAGTATACATGGAGTCTCAGAAAGTACGGGAATCGCAGACATAGACCTACCTATAGCAAAACCCCTAATGATGCCGGGCACTCAGCTAGATAGTAATAACTTTATCAGCTTTATAGAAAACCTTAATAAAGTATATATCATATTTGAGAGTGGTAACTATAATAACCCAGTATATCTAGGATTAAAAACTAATAGTGACATCTATGATATCCCAATGGATTCAGTTACAAGTGATTGGTTAGACAGCTTTAACATAGTAAATCCTCAACAAGATGATATACTAGTATATAACACTACTACTAATAAATTTGAAAACAAACTGCAAGGCATGGTACTACCAGAGTTTCACTATACCGGTTCAACTAGGCCAGAACAAGATATTAAAATCTGGATACAAATTAACGATGATGAAATTGAGGCTGAACCGGAAATGCAAATGTTATTTAGTACTTTTGGGATACCTGTTATAGATGACACGCAAGAAGATTTAGAAGTTACTATGTTTAAGAGTTCTGAAATAACTAATAACGAACCTAAACCATTTAAGATAAAGTTAAAGGAAGGAAACGTGGAGACTAAAGATTCACAAGAAAATATAGAACAAAATAATGTAAATAATAAAACAAAAATTAAACTAAACAATAATGAATCTACTAGTCTCGATAATACTATAAATAATACTACAAATAACACTGTGGTAACTAAAGTAAAACTAGGAAAAACACAAAGAGACCAATTTAACAAAAAAGGTCAACTAATAAAACATAGTAATACTAAGTTTAGATTTAGCACAGCAAAAAAGACTAACAAAATAAACAAAGTTAGTAATACTAAGTTTAAATTTAACACAGTAAACAAGACTAACAAAATAAACAAAGTTAGTAAAAAAATAAAACTAAACGAAAGGAAGGTATAATAGTATGTCAAATACTTATAGAGCAGCTATTTATAAAGCATTTAATGAGGTATCACAAAACTATGACGAATATTTTTTTCAAACTTATACTGATGATGCTATAGAATCTAATAATAGAAAATTTATTACTGGAGAACAATTAGGGTTCTTATCAGCATTAATGGGTGAAGGTGGGGGAGACTTTGAAGACACTGCTTATGGTGACTTAGTAAACCAAGTAGCAGAATTAGAAACTTTTAAAGAAACTTTAGAAGGGATGTTAGAAGATGGTCCAGGAGATACCGAAAATATAATCGACAAGTTAACAGAAATACTAGACTTTATTACAAACGCAGCAATTGATGAGGATACAACACTTGAAGAATTTATTAGTCAATTCAATCAATGGACAATTAATGGTCATTCACCCGAAGATGAAAAACAATTTTATGCGTTTGAAGAAAAAGGAACAACTGGTCAGGTCGCTGTATCAAATGGGACTAGACCGGTATGGACTGATAATTTAACAGTAGGTCAAGGTGGGACTGGTAAGACATCTCTCGGCAATAATGCAATTCTTATTGGTAAGGGCACTAGTTCTATAGATGAAATTAGTCCCGGTCCAGCTGATTCAGTTTTAGCAGGTAATGGTGCTAGTAGTGCACCTTCATTTAAACAAGAAATTACCATTAAAAAAATTACTGCTTCTGATGAAATATCAACACCGTCCTTAGACGTTACTGAATCTGCGACTATTAAACAACTTACAGTTCCTGGGACTGGCGCAGCAGGTACAGGCTTATTTGAAGGTGCTTATGAAGTTACTCAGATGAAAAATGCAGTAGCTAAAGAAACAACACCAGTCGAAGGAGATTTCGATAGAAACTTCATGGTTGATGGACTTATTTGGATAGATACAAGTTCAAATATATCAATTCCAGAATCAAAAACTTATAATTTAAGTTTACAATGCCCAGACAGCCAAGCAGCTGCTGATGAATTTATTAATTGGTTAGAAATTGATATAATAGACGAATTCCTTCCACTTAATACTTCTTTTGCAGAACCTGGAGACCCAAGTATTACAAATTTACAATTACTTGATATAGAGTCATCAGATAATATACATTATCAACTTTATGCGTATCAAATGAATGTTCCTACTATGGGTCCTATGTTGTATTTAAGCTTAGTAAAAGGTCATTTGGGTGATACTGAAGTACTATGGAGTATTAGTTTCGATAAACAACTGGAAACATTAGAATTCCTTTATGGCCCATTAGACATAATAATACCTAACGGAAAAGTAATTATTAATAATTTACATTTAGGACCGAGAATATTTAAACTAAAAACAGTCTGGTCAGTAACCTAAACTTAAAGGAGGAGTTGCTATGGCACTTCATAGAATTTTAATAAATAACACATGGTATATACTCCCAATACCAGATAAAGCTGATACACTTGACGCACAAGGTAAAGTAAATGACCATAAGTATATGACACCTAAAACAACTATGGACTTAATAGATAGTCTAGAGAATATAGGTGGCATAAAAGAAGTAGATATTTCAGGTACTGGTAATGCTATAACAAGTTTGTCATCTTCAGAAGATGGTATGACTTTAATAGCAACAAAAGGTAGTACTTTCTTAACAGGTATTACTAAGACACAAGTAGAAAATGTTCTTACAGGAAATATTACAACACATACACATAGTCAGTATATAACTAACACAACTATGGCAGACACCACTACATTAGGGCTGGTTAAACTTGGTGCACCTAAATTAACAACACTTACTACTACACCTAGTGCAGATAATACAGCAAACAGGTATTATCCAGTTCAAACAGACAACAATAATAAACTTGTAGTTAACGTACCTTGGGAAAATGATAACACATGGAATGCGAACAGTTTAAACGTAGCTGGATATGTAACTGCTCCTACTTCTACGAATAAAAACAAAGTTTGGAAGACAGATGGCTCAGGAAATCCTGGTTGGAGAGATGACAGTAACACAGTAACAACTATTGGTACGTTAACTACAACTGGGGTCTCAGGTGCTGTAACATTAGTAGGTACAGGTGGTACAACAGTAGAACACGAGGACTATACGTTTACAATAAACTCGACCGATACAAAAAATACAGCAGGCTCTACGAATACTTCTAGTAAAATATTTTTAATAGGAGCGCTCAGCCAAAGTGCCAACCCGCAAACATATAGCCACGATACGGCTTATGTAGGCACAGATGGGGCTTTATATAGCGAAGATAAGAAAGTTGCTACTGAGCAATATGTTCATTCACGTGGTCAAAACTTACTAACTAATGGTTCAGCACTTTTAGGTAATAACACTAACTTTTCTAATTTTACTTATGATGGCAGTGAGGCTTATTATTCTGGGGGTTCTTTTAGATACAAGAGACCTGAGAATGGTGGTCAAGTTACATCTACAGACGAGTTTATGCCAGTTAACCCTGAGCTTAGATATAAATTTGAAATGTTTGCTAAATCATTATTAGGAACCGGTTATTACTACTATTATATAGATTTTTATGATGTGGATGGTAATCAAATAAGTGCTTCTCATCATATGTATAGAGAAAATACGCTAACCACTTTAGCTCAAGCTTTAAAACCTGGTGATACTGTAATGTACTTAGCTAACGCTTCTAATTGGGATAATTCTGGTGTTGGTACTCATTTAAGAAGTTTGATAATTTGGGACTATAAGAATAGCTTTGGCTACCAGTATGCCCCAGAAACTTATTCAAGATATTGGACTAATAACGCTTGGAATATAGGTGGTATAAATTATACTAATAACACAATAACCTTAAGAGTTCCTTGGTCTGGTAGAACTGTACCTGCTGGGACGTATGTTAGTAATGGTTCTTCTGGTGGAACTTATAAATATTTATGGAATGGTTATCTTACAACTAACTGGGAATACTATAGTGGTATTGTTGAGGGTGTAGATTTAAGCGGTAAGAACGCTGGAAATAAATTTCCTCCAGGAACTGCGAAGGCTAAGGTTGGTTGGTTAATGGATTATAATGTTGTTGGCGATACAGCATGGTTTGCTAACTTGTCATTTGGTTTAGATTATCTTAAGCCTCATGCAAGTGCTATAAATACATATGGTTTAGGAACAACGGCATTATTTGGTCATGTAAAAACAGTGAATAATTTGCTAAGTTCTACCTATAGTGACGGATACGCATTGAGTGCCTATCAAGGATATTTATTAGACCAAAATAAACAACCGTTGAGCTCGGCATTAACATCTATAGCTGGACTTACAACAGCAGTAGACCAGATGATTTATACAACCGCTGCTAATACGTATAAAACAACTGCACTGACTTCAACTGCAAGAAGTCTACTAGATGATACAAGTATAACAGCTATGAGGACAACGTTAGGATTGGGTTCTTTAGCAACATTAAGTACTGTTAATGATGACAATTTCAATACAACATCTGGAAAGCAGCTGACGGCAACTAAAGGTGGTACAGGTCAAAGCACTTACGCAAAGGGTGATTTATTATATGCAAGTGAGGCAAATACATTATCTAAACTAGGAGTTGGTAATGAGGGTGAAATATTAAAAGTAGTTAGTGGATTACCTTCTTGGGAAACAGAATACTCATATACTCACCCGAATCATACTGGAGATGTAACCTCAACTGGAGATGGTGCAACTGTTATAGCAAATAAAGCAGTAACTCTTAGTAAAATGAGCGATTTAGCAGCAAATTCCATAATAGGTAATAACACTGCTTCTTCAGGGACCCCTAAAGCGCTAACAAAATCAGAGGTGCTGGATTTCCTAAGTCCAATTCCAGTAAATAAGGGAGGAACAGGATTAACGACTCTCCCATCCGGTGAGATACTATTGGGTAATGCAACAGGAACATTAAATTCAAGAAGTATAGTAGACAGTACAACTGCTAATGCAATAGGAACTTCAACCAGTATTCCAACAGAGCGTGACATCTATAATGGTTTACCGACCATCAATGGCGCACATAATTACACAAGTAGTACAAACATATACGCTCCAACAGAAAATGGTACGAATGGGTATATTCTTAAAGCGAATGGTGGGACAAGTGCACCAACATGGATTAGTAGAATAGCAACATCAAATTTACCTACAGGTCCAACAGGAACAGTGTTAGCAGGTAACGGAACCAGTAATCCTAGTTATAAACAATTATCTACAATAAACAGTGTCTCATTACTTGATGGAGTCAATATTGATATATCAGAAGGTGCTCATGTAGAAATGCTTATAGCAGAGTTGGAACCGAACGATGTGGTAAGCCTAAGTTCTTTAAGTGTTTTCAGGGAATTAAGATTAGAAATGATGCTAAGTTATGCATCATCTGGTCAAACATATTTAGGTGACACACAAATTATAAAACCTACAGAAATAGTCGATACTTCAGCAGGAGATACACAAACATGGGTAAATGCAAGTCAGTCAGAATGGAACTCAGGAACACAGATTTATAACGGGACACATGACAACTTTACTCAATTTGTTAACTTTCTGAACACAAGCTATCCTGCTTCATATCAAGTTTCCACAGCAGTTGCTAGAGGTTATTTGAATGATTTTGAAACCTACGCATATCGAAAAATAGCTTCAACTACAATAACAGCTTATAAAGGAATTACTTTGCTTGGTAGTAGAAATGATGAAACATTTGTAGGTAGATTTGCAGCTATAAATAGTACACAAGCAAGATTTAATGTAACAAACCCATCTGGTGGAAACTACACATTAAAGATTTATGGAATCAATGGTGGTGGTGAAGGTGGTGGAGGTGCAGTTAAAACATTAAATACCACACATACAACAACACAAACACCTTTAGCTAGTGAACCAATATTAGGAACATCATCTATCAATTTACATAAAGTAAGCAAGACTGGTAATTATAATGATTTAATAAATAAATTAAATACCGGATATACAACTAATCCTAATGATAAAAATTATAAAGTTCAAACTGATGCAAGTAATAATATGTTTGTTAATGTCCCTTGGGATAATACTAATACCATAACCAGATTAAGGGGAACAACAAGTGGTTCTTACGAATCAGGAGATATAACTTTAGCAGCTGGAACCAATGTTACAATAAGTCAATCAGGTAAGACAATAACAATTAACTCAACAGCAAGTACTGACTTTGGCGAGAATGAAATATATATCGGGAATGGGACAACCCAGCCTAGATTTGGTATTAGGTCAGACGGAACCTCTCAAAATTTGGTGATACGGGGAATGGGTAGTGCTACAGCAATAGTCAATATACCACACAATAAAACAGGTATAATTGCTACAATGGATGACATTCCTAGTGCATTTATAAGGAGCGTTAGTGGTTTAGTTCCAGCGCCAGGTGGAACTGGGACTACTAGATATCTAAGAGAAGATGGAAGCTGGGCAGCTCCAGTAAGTGCTCCACTTATACTAACACAAGGTGCAGGCAGTGCAACAATTCAAGCTGCGAATACATTTAGTACCACCGCAGGATTAGCGGCATTTCAAGGAACATCTACTGCGGGTAATGTTTATCTTAGCACATTTAGAAATAACATAAGAGCAGCAGTATACGCAGAACAACCTACATACGCTTCAGGAACAAAATATGCAGGGTACTTTAATGGCGATGTTCGTATAACAGGAAATCTAACTGTGGATGGGACATATCCTGGTGGAGGTGGTGGTGGGTCAGCTTGGACTTATCTAGGCACAGCTCCCCATAGTGCTGGAGTAATGATGTTTTACCCAGAAAATGTAAATGAAATATATGTAGTATATAGTAATGTGAGTGGTGGCAAATTTTCTACTATGTCAGAAGTATTATATGGACCAGTTACGGCTGTTAGTAATGCTACACTTCCTGGTTACCCTAGTTCGTATATTACCTGTACGAGTGACTACATAGAAATTATGTGGGATACTATACAAGGAGCTGGGTGGAAAAATTATGTGTCCGTTTATATGAGGTAGATTATGTGGCTTAAGAATTTATATTTACAAAACAAAATAACTAAGGAAGAATTGCTTGAAAGAAGATTCGTTCATTTTAGGACACTAAGAGAACAACAATTCAAAGCATTTGATATTTGGGAACGTGCAGTAATACGTGGTAGGGAGGAAGATAGTCAAGAAGTTATGGACTGGTATCAAAACATGTTAGACTTTACTAATGAGATAACAGAACATACAACATATGAAGACTATCCTCAACTACCAAATGAATTAAAAAAATATATGTAAATGGAGATATAGATAATGAAAAGATTTTTATACTATTTTATATCACTTACTTGGGACTGCTTATCTAACATAATAGGCTCGATAATCGCCCTAGGATTGATTTTAACTAAACATGAGGTGTTCTTCTTTGGACCAAAGATTTGCATCGTTGTAGGCCAAAATTGGGGCGGTCTATCTTTAGGTATATTTACAATTATAAGTAGGGCAGCTAAAGATAATTATCATACATTAGCACATGAGTATGGCCACTCACTACAAGGTTTAATATTAGGGCCTCTCTGGATTCCTTTAGTAGGTATATGTAGTGCCTTAAGATATCACAGAAGAAACCACATTTATAAGAAAAAAGGGTATGACGCTTATAAGAAATTACCACCTTATGACTCAATTTGGTTTGAAGGTACAGCAACTAAGTATGGATATAAATATTCAAGTAGGGATTGGTTAAAGAAATGATTACAAAGAAAGAACTAAAAAATCTAAATAAAAGACCAAACTCAAAAGAGATACTTGCACATTACGTAGTACCATATAATATTAATAGTTTATCTAGGTATAAGCATATAGATGAACTATTAATAGCAGACGAACAAGAAAAACTTATTAAAGCAACAATGGGCCCTATAGACTTAGGCATAATTCCTTATGGGAGCTTCCCTATGTATGTAGTACCTGCATATGAAGAAAACCGTATAGACTTAATAGCAACTAAGCTATACGGTTCAGCTTCCTTGTACTGGGTTATATGTTATGCAAATAATATAGCAGACCCATTAAATATAAAGGCAGGGGATATATTATTTATACCAGACTTAGCAAGTCTAAAGAAATTCCCTAACCCTCTAGCATAGGAGTATATTATGAAATATATAGATATTGATTTTGACGTAAGAGATAGGATAGCTGAAGAGATTAAAAATAATTATACTGATATTTCAGATGTTATGTACAACTCAAGTTTATTTAAAAACTTACCAAGGGATATTAAAGATGACTTAGTAGAAACATTTAGTATAGATAATATAGCACTTATAATAAATGAGTTCATAAAAGACATAAGATTTGTTGATGTAATAGAGTCAGGTCTATTTAAAGAAGAAGTTAAGGAATTATATAGAGCCATAGACCTATTCATAGAAAATGAGCAGAGATTAAACAGAATACATGGTACGGAGTTATATGCAAGATTCAATTTCACCGCAACAGGGGTCCTGATTAAAGAAGATTTGACAAGGGAATATATAATAGAACTTATTAATGAGCTAACAGATATAAGAAACAGAGATATTATATCTCGCGGCAAACCATACTTAAGCATACTAGGGCTATCAGTAATTACTTTTGATTTTGAAGATAGGATTATATCAGTCTCACCTTATTGGTTACTAAAAGTATTCGACGACTATAACTCTCTATAATCATAAACAACAAACTATATACTATCATAATATGATAGCTGTTATATAAACAAAGTTAACTATATAAGGTAGTAACTGAATAGGAAAAGGACGGGTAAATATGATAATTCAAACAATAATTCAAATATCACAAAACCATGTGTTACCAAAGGCCTTAGCAGAAGGTTATACAACACCTGAAAGCTTTATATTTGAAACAGGGTTGTTTGACCACTTAGGCTCAGATATAAAACATGAGTTAGTACAAAATTTTACGTTTAAAGAATTATATTATTATGTGCTTAATAATAATGGCTTTATACCATTTAACACATTAATAAATTCTAAGTGGTACAAATCTAAAAAACTACAATTAGATACTGCAATAGAAAAATTTATAAGTAAAGAAAAAATTGTTGATATATACTATATTGAAACAGATAGTATGGGCCCTGTAGCTAATATAACAAAAGAATTTGTGTATGATATAATAGAACGTACAATAAACTTTCAAAATGAACAGGCTATATCAGCTTTTGGATACATACCAGAAGCTGACACAATTATTGTAAATATTGCACATGATGACCCAATAAACAGAAGTTCTATAGGAGTTAACTTTAGGCAAGTAATTTTAGGAGGCTCACGATGAATAGACCATCTAAGAATAGACCATCTAAAACTGAACACGTAACATATAATCCAAGTAAAATAGTGCTAGATGTAGTACATGAAGAATTAAGTTTAGGCACAGAAAAATTTCTATTAACATCCCCTTTAGCAGAAGACATAGGTAAGGATATTAGAGACGAACTACTTGAGTTAGCTACCATATCAGACATTGAACCTAATGATATAATCAGTTCTATGACTAGTAATTCTACACTTAGAGATATTAAAAAACTTAGTACACTCATACTTAATAGTAAAGCATTTGAACATAATCTAAAAATTATAAAAAAATTAGCTGTTGAATACACAGAGTTAAATGGAGATGAGCCACACCTAGTTCTTAATACTGACATAGATAAATTCGTTAAAACATTGGAATATGAAAAAATATTATACAAAGTAACAGTGGAAGACATACTAGATATGGTAGTACTACAACTAGCAAAAAATAAAGACGAGATAAAAGGTTATACTTTCTTTAATTTTGATGATGGTGTAGTATATATTACAGGTACTAAAGTACTACTTAGACATAACTCTAAGTTCAACCCAATAGACAATCCAAATTTTGATGAAACCTACGGGAGGGATTAGCGATGGCAACAGGAACAAATTATAGGAACTTGGTAAATGAAGATACAGGTAAGACTAACTTAATAAGTGGTAATGAACTCATTAAGCAAGAACTGCAGATGTTATTTAACTTAGATAAATACTCTCTATTCTTTGGTAATGAAATAGGAGTTAATCTAAATAAATATCTACATTTAACAAATAGAACAGCAACATTCAACTTAATTAAAACAGATATAGAAATTACACTCCGTAAATACGGTAAAGTGGTTCCTATAAGTATAAACATGAGATTTGATGATGAACTAGGTGGAATTAAAATAGACTTAGTTGTAGCATCAATAGCAAATAGAAATACACCAATAACAGTACCACTAACTGTTTCAAACTAAGGAGGTCAACAGGTGAGTAAATTAAAAAATAAAATATACAATAATATATCTCTAACTAACCAGACATATGAAAGCATATTACAAGAATTTAGGGATATGTTTGTTGGGGAAAATAGCATAGATACATCTTGGGATAACTTAGCAGAGACAGATATAATTATGATACTTATGTCCATCTTTGCAGCACATAAAGACATGCTTAACTATATGTTAGACTATAGAACATTAGAAGGGTTTATGTCTACAGCTAAAGAAAGACAGTCTATTGTTAGGATAGCCAATTCCTTTGGATACAAAATACAATCATTTAAAGCGGGTATGGCAGAATTTAAGCTACTAGAAGGTCAGGCATTTTTAGAGTTTGGTACACAACTATTAGATAATAACAGAATACCTTGGGTATATATTGACCAAGACAGACAAATAACGTCTGAAGACACTATCCAATTATTTCAAGGAACACTTTATAATACAGAGATAAACTTATCACAAGTTAATAATATAAATAAAACGTATGTGCTACCATCTCCTAGTATAGCTATAGGTTCAACATATCAGAACAAACCCCTATCAAAGATAATTCTAAAACATACAATTGATGAAGATATAGAATTAAAAGAAGTAGATAGCTTATATAGATATAATAGTTCAGATGATTTCAATGTATATGAACTAAACGTAGACCCACAAGGTATAACTTATATTAGGTTTCATAAAGATTTAGACTTAGAACAGTACAATGATAGAGAAGCGTTATTATACTATGTAGTTACAACAGGAAGATTAGAATCTACACCTAGTAACATAAATAAAGCATTACCAGAAAATTCAGAAGAATCTGAATTAATAGATAGGATGTTAGTTCCAACACAAGTATTCTTTAACGGGTCAGACCCTCTGACAGCAGAAGAGATAAAAGAAGACTTTAAGTATTACTATGCTAGCTCAGACTTACTAATCACACAAGACGATATTAAGAACTTTGTACTTAATATACAAAGTCATGTACAAGATGTTAATAGATGCTTAGTTATAGATAAACAATTTGACACAGAAGGATTTCCTAGTCGTGGCAACGATATTCCATTAGGAGAAGTTAGAGTATATGTACTTAAGAAAGACAATACAGAATTAGCCCCTGTAGAAGTAGAAGATATTCAAGACGAAATAGACAAACACAAAATGTCTGGTATAACTATTACAGTTAATCATTCTACTAACAAATTAATACCTGTAGATATTACTGTTCATACTGGTTTTGATACTTCAGATAATGAAGCTTTCCAAGACTTCCTAATTGATTATATTAATAATTTACCAATAGGGAGCACAATAACAACTGGGCAAATTAGTACAGCTATTAATAACAGTGTTTATAATCAGTATTTCAATAATAACAACGGTTCCATTAAATTAGAAGCAAATTTATCTGAGCTAAAATTAGAGTATAATCAATATGCAAATCTAAAAAAAGATAACATTGAATTATAGATAGGAGCTACTAAATGAATACAACAAGAGAATATGTTGAAGTCAACTTTACTGAAGAAGAGAAACTAGTCTTTAACTTTATATTAAATTCTTTTCCGGAGTCAATCTTAGTAGACGACGATGGAATCGAGAATGAAGACTTACTAGCTCTTCTAGCTGTAATTGCTAAAGCTATTGGTAACTCCAGGGAGCTTATAAACAATCTTACAACTGCACACAGTGTAGAAGAACTAATAAATAAGGTTAAGAATAATGAATTAGTTAAGTCTAACGAAGAACTACTACTCTTACTTATAGAAGAATTAGATGTAAAACTATTTAAAGGATTAACTAAGGACGAAAAACTAGACTTACTCAAAGATGATGATAATAATATTAAAAACTTAGTATTAAATAGTTACCCTTTAACAAAAGATAGAGGAACCTCTACAGCTATAAAGAATATTATAGATTTTACTTTATATAAAACGCTAGAAGACAAAGGAATAGAGACAACTAATATAACTAAGCAATCTACTATTACTAATGGTAATGGTCAAGTTGTAGTAGCGCTAGAAAACCAACCACCACTAGAAGAACTAATAGACTTTTCATTCAATAACTATAACAAAATCCGTGACCCACTTAACCCTGACTACTTTATAGAATCAGCTAATGGTTACGACATGTATAATATAGATACCGACAATATAACATACAAAACATTAATGAATTATAGACCCGCTGGAATATTCTATAATATTTTAATAGAGTATATTTCTAACAAGCTATTTAGTAATATGACAGGCGACGAGGTTATAAGTCATGAAGAGCAACTACTTACAAATAATATAATCCAACTAGGCACAATAGAACCTCCTGAAATAACAGCAATTACTGTATACACCGATTATGACTCGGAAAAAGAAATGGCAAAATACAAATGTGAAATCTCATACGAAAATAGCAACAGATTCGTACCACTAACACTTAATATTGACATAATAAAGACTAATTCGTTTCCTATTGCACCACAGAAGGAAATACCAATCAATCAAACTAAAAGTGGTACCGTATCTATTAGCTTTGAACTCTCTACAGAATACCCAATAGGAGATGGGCAGTACAAAGTTAAAGCATATTTTAATGGAGATGACACCAGTTCAGATGAAGTGTATATAATGGCTAGTGACGTCAAATATTTAGGAGAGGTACCATTATCACCACCAACAGTAGTAGAATTACATAATACCTTAGCTATTACATCAAGTAATAATGTCCCAGTAGGTATTGAGATACTAGAAACATGGACTTATAATGGCTCTCAATACTTAACACGTAAATATTTATATGATGGATTAACTAGTGGTGGTCATATGTATCATCCAATTCTTAATCCAAGTACTATGTATAAACTAAATCTAGAATATTCTGTAAAATTTACATTTAGTTCTTCAGTATCTCCTGAATATAATGATGAAATTAATGGCATCGTTTCAGGAACATATGCTTATCAATATCCAGACGTTATCAGTAATGTTGAAATAGTTGAACATGGTGGAGATGATATAAATAAAAGATATACACCTTATGTAGAAGTACATAATCCTAATAATAATTGCTTAAATTACTATATATATCAGGAATATTATGAATACTTAGTAGATAAAGATGGACCAGGCCAACTCATATTTGGCCAAATACCAAGTGAAACACCTATGATTTTTGAAAATGAAAATATAATTAATCCTGGTGAAACTAAGAAATTATATTTACCACAAAGTCCACTAATAGATGGCTCTGATGTTCTCGGTAAATACGTTATCGTTTTTGGTCATGAAAATACAGACACAACCATAATAGAAACTAACAATCACAACTATATTGTTATACCATCTAGACAAATAATTGAAGAAGACTTGAAACCATATACTACAATACTAAGCAAGGGAAAATCAGGTTATCAAACAGATTCATATGGTTATCTGAATATTAAAACATCAATAAATCCGCAAAATCCACAACTACAACTATACGATACAAGTAAATTCAGCTTAGCATGTAATTTTGCTATTAATTGGAAAGACCCAGCTTCAGGACAATCGCTTGGTACAAGCAATATTGTTGTAGGGCCTTCAGGAGTTAATAACAACGAGTTTAGTGTTAATTACTATCCAAACCCTTATAACAGAACTGTTAATGCTACTGTAGAGCCTATGATAGAGATAAAAGTACTTGCTAATAACAGAGAATCACATTTTGTACTACAACAAGAGACAATAGAAAATATCCTAAATAACTATGGAGGAGAATAAACATGGTATTCATTAATAATGCATTTAGAAAAAAAATAATAGAAGATATGTTTTCTAAGCTTAAATCTAGCCCAGCTACTGCTACGCTTAGTTTACAAATTTACAACAAAGATGCTAATATAAATAAAGACACTAAATTAGCAGACCTTGATAGTCTAGTTAAAAAATTTGACATTACACCAAGTGAAAATAACATTGTCTTAGCTAGAAAAGTTGAAGCTAATGAGGACTTAACTATTGCAGGTTTAAAATATAAAATAACTGATACTGTTCCGGAAGATGAATACTACTGGAATGTGCTAATAGCTGAGGTAGATTTAGCTGGTACAGAGGAATATAACATAGTTGCATTAGTTTACACAGAGTCTGATACAGAAATACCTATACTTATAGAGAAATATGCAAAAACTAAAACTTTAACAGCAGAAACAATGACAATAACAATAGTAGTGAAATTTTAAGGAGTTGATGCAGCTTGGCACAAAACAATTCACCATTCAAACAAGCAAATAAAGTACAAGATGATAAAATAACTAACCAAGAGTTTGAATTATTATTAAAAGATATAAGTGATTTATATACAGCAGAAGAACTAGAGGAAATAAGAACAGCCTTTACTATGATGAAATCATCAGGTAAACAAAAAGCTAAACTTATTAGACCTATTGTTCCTATAGAAAAATGGATAACAGACCCTTACTACGTAGGACCTGATGCTGAAAATATTTATCCATTCTGGAGAGAAGAAATAATAAGAATATTTAATTCACCTATAAAAATTAATCAAGTAGTACTTACAGGTGCTATTGGTATTGGTAAGACAACTGCAGCAACTTTAGCTATTATTAGAAAGATTTACGAGCTTAGCTGCTATGAGCATATAGCAGCTCTGTTCAATTTATTTGGGGTATCACGTATAGCATTTGCATATCTATCTGTAACCAGAGAACAGGCAATGAATACAGGGTTCTCACTACTACTAGAATGGTTTGACTCGATACCTTACTTTAAAGAAAAGTTTAAAAGAAAAGATAAGCTAGATTCCATGATAATCTGGCCACAAGAAAGATTACTAATTACATTTGGTTCTGTCGCGAATCACTTTATTGGTATGAACTTATTTGGCTCTATCCTTGATGAAGCCAACTACTTTAGTGGTCGCAAAAAAGATGATGCAGACTTTAAGATGAATACAAAGGTATCTGAATTATATACACAGATTGTAACTAGAAGTCAGTCTAGGTTTATTATAGATGGGATTAACCATTCCTTCTCCATAGTTGTATCTTCATCGACTGTTAATTCATCTTTTACAAACCAGATAATAGAAAGTTCTAAAGATGACCCACATACTGTGGTAGTATCTCCTGCCTTATGGGACGTTAAACCACAAAACTATAAAGGTAAGAAGTTCATAGTGTTTGCAGGGGGAGATAATCTAGACCCAACAATAATTAACAACTTAGAAGATTTAAATTTTTTATTAGAAAGCTTCGGCAAGAGACCAATAACAATGAATATAGATGTTATGGATGCATATGATTTAGTTCCAACAGATGTACAAGTTAAATTAATTAAAGTACCAGTAGAACATAGACAAGCATTTCAATCAGATATACTTATAGCACTACAAGACTTAGCTGGATTCTCAGTTAGCTCAGCTAATAAACTATTCTACTCTAATACAGCATATAACAAAGTAGTAGAACCTAATTTAAAACACCCATTTAGTAGACGAGAAATTGTACTATCTACGACACAAATTTCAACTCAGGCAGGTTATCTACCACTTAAGTCTTATCTACTACCAAATATAGTATTCAAGAATAAACACATGCCAAGATTTATGCACTTAGACTTAGCTTTAACTAATGACAGCCTGGGTATATCTATGTGTCATATATCAGGTTGGAAAAATATATATAAAAGAGACATAGAATATGAACGGCTAGATGATGAAGGAAACTACTTAGTTGAAGATGAGATTAAGATTCCTATAATAGAGTTTGACTTCATGCTAAAGATAAATCCACCAAAGAAACCTAATAGAATAAGTTTAGCTAAGGTAAGGGACTTTATAGTATATCTAAAACAAGAACTAGGTATAAAGTTCGGTTTAATCACAGCTGACCAATTCCAATCAGCTCAACTCATACAAGAGTTAGCAGAATTAGGTTTTCCTACAGGTTATCAATCAGTAGATAGGACAGCAGAAGCTTACCTAGCATTTACTAACTTGATATATGAAGAGAGAGTTAAAATATATGATTATGAGCCGTTTAGAAAAGAATTGTTCAGTGTTATATATTATCCAGCTAAAAACAAAGTAGACCACTTAAACGAACTTAGTAAAGACGTTTCTGACTCAGTTGTAGGTTCAGCATTTAATGCAATCAAATCTTTAGACAAGTCAGATATACAAGAACAAGCACTAACAGACTTATTTGTTATAGCTAATAGTGGTAACGATAGTCAGCAAGATGCTATAAAACAAGCATTAGACACACTTGTAGCAGCAATCATAAGGAGATAAATTGTGCACTGTGTACCCCGCTAATCATAAACTGCGAGGAAGATACTATTAACATGTGTAAAGCTATTTATTAGTTTATATTAGAAGAGAGGTAAAAATGAGAATTAAGAAGAGCATACTTAAAAAGATTAACAATTGGAAAAAAGACCCAATGTTAGTAACAGGTTTATACAGACTATTCACGTATATTCCTTGGAAAGATGTTCCTAAAAATTATAAACAGTTCTTTGAAAAAGATGCTAAGAAGATATGGGATGATGACCTAGGTACATACAAATATTCTGATATTAAAAATGATATGATTATTCAAATAAAAGGAATATTAAGAAGTCTAACTAGTAGAAACTTTGTACAAACAATCGGAATTATACCAATGCTATTAGCAGATATGTACATGTTAGGTAATTCAGTAGACTATCTTGTAAAGAGGGTTAAAACATTATCTGATGAGTATATAGAATATATTGACCTTGATAGAGAATCAGCAGAGAACTATGCTACTCTGGAAATCGCAGATATACTTAAAGAAGTAGTAAAGGTTAATAGATTAGAGTTAGACTTTGAAATTGATGTAATAGTAAATCGTATTCTAACGCACTTTGAAAAGTTCAGTAAGAAGAATGTTCTAGACATAGGTAAAGAAGCGACAGAGGCTGAATATACAGCTGAAAACCTTGAGTTCAACCCATTTGTAGAAGATACAAAAGGAGAGGATAAAAAAGATGAATGAAAACTTTAACTTAGATGAAATATTAGAGCAAAAAAAGAAACCAACATATAAGCTTTCACCATCATTAGTAAATAGTTATTTATATTATAAGCAAAACCCAACTCAGAAAAACTTACAAAGCGTTATAAACTACTTAGAAGGTAAGTTCGAAAGTAATAAATACTTTGAAAGAGGACTAGCTTATGAAGATGAGGTATTCGAAGGTAAACATGGTAAGATGTCAACCCTAGTAAAAGACTTACCTAGAGATACTTGGAAGAACTTACTTATAGAGATGGAAGATTTTAATATATATTTATCAGGTAAGCGAGACGCGGTTGATGATAGTAGGAAAATCATCTACGATATTAAGCGAGTTAATAAAGCTGGACCTGATAGTTATAATGATGATATAACAGTTCAACACTTATACTACTTCATGTTAGACGAGGATAAGGAAATGTTCTATTATCTATTAGCAGTATCACCTACAATGACAAACAATCCACAGGATATAACCTTTAAAGTTATTCCGAAGACTAGGCCAAATAAGGAGGAGTTAAAGAAATTAGTTGACAATTCCATAAATGAGTTCATAGAATTTCTTAAAGAGAAAAACCTTTGGCAGTTATATACAAGTACTCAGAAAACAAAATGGAATTAATAAGGAGAAGGATATAAGAGATGTTAATTAAGAAATATGATTTTGGAGATAAACAGCAAATTAAAATTGTTGTTTTAGGAGATTTACACTTAGGTGATAAGCTTTGCGACTTACCACTAATTAAAAAAACAATAGACTATATTAAAAATACAGAAGACTGCTATGCAATAGTAAACGGAGACATTATGAATAATGCTATTCCAGGTTCTAAGTCTGACCAGGTAGCAGAAGCGCTTACTATGGAACAACAACAAGACTTAGCAGTAGAATTATTATTCCCAATTAAAGAAAAAATTATAGCATTTGCACCAGGCAATCATGAGAATAGAACATACAGACTTACTGGTATAAACCCTTTAAGATATGTAGCCAAAGTATTAGGACTAACTGATAGATATGCTAGCGAAGCATACTACATTGATATCAAGATGAGATATAAAGGTGATAACAAAAAAGCTAGTCACTTTAAAATCTTTGGAATGCACGGAGCTTATGGTGGAGGACGTAAAGTTGGTTCGTCAGCTAACGCACTCCAAGAGATGTCAGCAGTTGTAGCAAATGCTAACTTATATGTAAGAAGTCATACTCATAACCATATAAGCTTCAATGATGATGTATATATTATATCTGAAAGAGGTAATATGACTAGAGCAAGAAGAACATATTATAATGCAAATGCATTTTTAAAGTATGGGGGATATGCTGAAGACAAAGGTTATAGACTAACTGACGTTCAACCAGCTGTCATTAATGTTACTATTGCGTCTGGTAAAGATGAGTTTGGTAAAAACGAAGTCTACTTTAAGACAGATATCATTAAAATATAGTTAAAACAAGCAAAAAGTATATTATATTATGTAGAGTGTTCTAGCACTTAGTTTATACAGTTAACAAAATATTTACCTATGCCTAACCAGTATTAGTCTTATACTTTCGTATAAGCCACCTCCTGGTCGAATGCAACTCGTCCAAACTCGTGCATTCGTGCCTCCGCTTCGTTGTAGACTACGCGAAGGCGTTACGGCAATCAATATTGCAATTTAGTTTATTAAGTTATTTAAAATGTTCTAGCATCAGCTTATATAGTTAACAAATATCTTGCGGGCTGAGACTTCGTTACACTACGCGTAAGCCAGCAAGCAGATGATATCCTTACACTTTCGTTTCGAGATATCATCTAATCAAATAACTTAGTTACATAAACTAATTAAATTTAATCAAAAATAATTTACTAGACAGGTTAAAAGTATAAGCTTATTACTACTTTAAGGAGGTATCAATGGCTTTAATAAATGAACAGACATTAATACAATATGTAAAAGATGATTTACAGGCGGGTATAGTAAACTTAGAGATATCCGATGATGTAATTAAAAGAAATATAGATAGAGCACTAGCATTGTCCTCTGATTCATGGAACTATACAACATATAAAACAGTAGACTTAAACAGAACAACTGGTTCAGGTGGTTTTATTGAATTAAAAGATTTAGACCCTAATGGTATTCCAGTAGTAGTAGCAGTATATCCAACTACAGGTATCATGAATGTTGATGCAGCATTATTAGGTCTAGGTTCTATATACATAAATAATAACTTAGGACTGGATGGTCAACTTAATGCATATGCTAATATGATTAATAGAGTATCACAACTAGATAGCATGTTAGGAAGAAACGCTAGAGTTATTGGAGACAAGCTCTACGTTGATAAGTATTTTAGTAGTGTTACTGTAGAGTATATTCCTCAAGTTGTTTCTATAGAAAACATTAACGAGGGTGCTTGGATTAGATTCTTAGTTGATTACAGTGTAGCACTGTGCAAAAGACAGATGGCACAATCACGCGGAAAATATGTTGTTGCATCGAACCCAGCTACAACAAATGCTGCAGACTTATTAGAGAGCGCTAACTCACGTATTTCAGAATTAGAAGAAGAATTAAAAACAAAAGGAGTATTATTGGCTAGACGATAGCGTACAATAATAGTATAGGATAAGTTATGACAAGAGAAGACATTAAAGAACTGTTAAATAAACAGTATATAAACATACAAATAGTTAGAACAAGATTAATAGAGTATATTTTAGAATCACCAAATAAAGAAAGAATAATTAATCACATAGTAACTGCAGCAAAAAATAAGCGTAAGTTCACTAATACAGATTTATTTAAATTCTTCTTTGAAGCAACAGAAGACTTGGTTAAAGATACCAGGCATATTAAAACAGTATATTCAGCACAAACCTTGCTTAAGACAGTTTGGGATACTTCTAATATTAACCAACTAGTTATAAATAATATTAGAGATAACTTTAAACTATTTGACATAGAAGAACCTAAAGAACTAACTAGAGAAGAGCAATTAGTATTACAGGCACAACGTATGAGAGAAGCTAAAGCTAAGAAAGCTGCAGAGCGTAAAGCAAAGAAAGCTGCAGAACAGCAAAGAAAACTTAAAGAAGTTAAACCTACTGAACCTGTAGTACAACAATCTAAGTATACTAAAGAACAATTAGAGCAGATAGAGCTCTTAAGAAATCTATCATTATAATTACATAGGTATTAAACAAGTGCCATATACAGAACACGCTGTCTTACTTAGGTCTTGTTTATACAAGATTAAGTAAGACTTTTATTATTAGGAGGTAAATATTGCACGAATTTAGTAAAACTTTAACTGAGGGTGGTGGGATTAATGCAACATATTAGTCACTTCTATCAAGAATTCATGGATGAAGTCGGTCGTATAAACTTTTGTAAAGAGATTTACAAAATAGAGAAGGACGGAATTCTACCTCGCTTTGATATAGAAGTTATACTGGAAATTTCCGCCCAAAACCTAAACAAATTAGCTGCAGTTATGTCTAACCCAGAACTATTAGTCAAAAGAGAAACTGGAAATATTAGAACATTCACTAGAAGTGGAATACAGACCACAGGAATTACTATTGATAGACTTGATGACCTATACAAACAAATGTTAATTTATATGATGTATATGTTTGTCATAGATTATTTAAATGGCGGGGATATGTATACAAGACAACCGGATACTACTTTAAATAATAGGGAATTAATAGATTCACACGTGGAAGACATATATATGTATATAAAAGATAGAGTAGAAGTAGAAACATCCCCGGACTTACAAGAATTGTTTACAACCATTGAAACTTATATTAAACGTAATCCAAGAAAAGTAGACGACGAGAATTCTCACAAAGAAGGACTAGTTAAACCTAATCTAAAATTGTCAACTACTAAAAAATTAAATATAAAAGGGTGGTGGGACTAATGCCTAAACCATTTGACATAAATTATCTATTAGATAATATATACCAAGAAGAATTTTTTGATATAGTCAAATCACTAGAATATTATAATCTGTTTGACAAATATACAGTTAATAAAATAAAGAGTATTGCTAGTAATCAAATATCCATAGACCTAAATAATTACTCAGGCTCAATCGAAATGATTAGGGACGGTTCAATAGATATTGTAGACTTGAACCATTATAACGTAGAAGATATATACAATGATGGATATTGTCTATACTTCTATATATTACTTAGAGATTACATATATGACGGAGACATGTATACTACAGAAAGAATTACTATCAGTGAGACATACATGAACGATTATATGTACTTACTACTTGACTTCATAGAAAGCATGAATGACATACCTACTTACTTCAGTGATATTCACGGGGTAATAAGTAATAAAGCCCTTACAGATGCACTAGTAGACATAATGTTAGACGAAGATTTAGATGATACTATACACAAAGCAGGACCAGTTAAACCTGAGTTAAAAATATCAAATATGAAAAAAATAAACACCAATAGTTGGTGGAATTAAAGGAGATGATTAAATGGCATTTAACATGAGTGACTTTGTTGAACGTGTTTCATTAGCTGACTTTGAAGTGTTAGCAATGATAATATCACAAACACCAAATTATGAAAACGTAACACCACACCAATTTATGCAGTCTGCAAATAGACAGATGGAAATATGTGATAGGGTAATAAGAACAGGCAATCCTGAAAGGTTGCATGGTCAAACAGAAGATGGATACCAAGAAGCAGAAATAAATATTGAAAATGCAGACGACTATAAGGCTCAAGCAAGTTCAATATTCATGTATGGATTAATTAAAGACTTCTTAGCCGATGGCAATATTATTGAACAATATGCATCAGCAGATGAAGCAGCACCATACATAGCAATTGTGGAGAGATTAATGAATGGTGATAATGATGATAATGATGGTATTGAAATAGACCAAGATGAGACTAAGTTAGATACTAAGAATACTACTGTAGACATACATGAAAAAGGTCCAGTTAAACCTGACTTAAAATTAACTAGCACTAAGAAAATAAATACAAAAGGATGGTGGAACTAATATATGAAAAAAATAACACGTGAACAATATGAAAGAATGGCAGACATTATTGTTAATACTTTTGGTGCGGAAAGTGCTCCTAAACTATTAACAGAGGGAAAATATAAGAATAAAAATAAAACAATTATTAATAAAATGCTTTTCCCATTATTAAAAATATTAGTACTAGAAAATAAGAGTGCTGACATTCTAAGCGTAAAAAATAAAGATTCAGTATATTATTTAGAAAAAGCTGGTAATCAGTATTACGTCAGAAGAGAAATGCCAAATGAGACTGAGTATTATACTGCGAGAACTGTACTAACTCCGCAGGATTTAAAAGTTTTTAAAGATTTAAGTAAGCCAACAAAAACAGAACTAAAACATTTAGGCAATAAGTTAGAACATGAGGAAAGCAGATTCGGTATTTAACATGGGAAAAAAGATTGATAGAAGAAAGCTTAGTAGATTAGACGAGGTAGTACAATTAACAAAAAGAGATAAAGAATCAATTGATGTTATTAAACAAAAGCTTATCGATTCAGTTGGTTTAACAGAAGATGAAGCTAGTTATTATGTAGGCTTCTATGCAGCTTTAAAGAAGCTAGGCCTATTAGAGTCAAATAGATTAAAGAATTACGACACACTTAACTATTCATTTAAGGATAATAAAATTCCAGCGAGTATTAGGAATACATTTAAAAGTCCACAAAGTTATGTTAATAAACCTAAGCTATTTTATGAAATTTTACTAACTCTACTTAATAATAATAAACTATTAAATGAGTTTGAGATAGCTATAAAAGAAGACGAAGAAGATAGCATTGAGTTAGTACCTTCTAACGAGGTTGAAAATAAAAAGGTTATAAACGACGCACTACTTAGTTCAACTAAGTGGGACCATTTAAAAGTTGGTGAAGATGAAAACTGGATAACATTTCTCTTAGATAAATGGGCAGATACTGCTTCTGGAGGTTCAGAGATTAAGACCTTCTATATGACAAGCTGGAAGGATGCAGATGACCCACTTATCGAAGAGTTTAAAAAAGCACGTGGGGCTGAAAATGTAGAATCTTATTTCACTACAAACTGGTGTAATCTAGCTGGTCAATATGCTTTTACAAATCAGAGACATAGTAGTAGTAATAAGTGGTTAGTAACCTTCTCAAAGCATAACCCAGCAAAGATAGTATTAGATAATATAAAGAGGATTCACCCTAAAGGGGAAAATGCAACCTTTAGTGATTTAGTAAGTATGGACCCTCTTGATAGGCAAAAAATAAGAGACCAACTTGGAGAGATATATTTATTATCACCAGACGCACCTGAAAGTGATGGTCACGGTAATATCGGATTTCACAGTTTTTCAAACCGCCCCTATCATGGAGTTAAACATACTAAACTAATAACTCCTCCAACATATGCCTATACTGCATTAGAGATTAACTCAGGTGCTGAAGAATTTAAAAAAGATGGTGTAAGTTTGGAAAGATATAATGGTAATGAAGAATTTGTAGTATTACCTCAAGGTATACGTATTATTGAAAGTGAAGCATTTAAAGACAAAACAAAACTTAGAGAACTAGTACTACCATATACATTACAATACATAGATGAAAATGCATTTATTAACTGCCCTAACTTAACTATTATAAGGGCTTATAATGGACTTAGACATATTCACATGGACGCTTTTGAAAATGCTGGCTTAAAGGGTAAAATAAAGTTTGGTGTATTTATAGATGGTAATGAATATATTGTTAAGAAACCTAAGGCACTTGAAATGTTCCCAGAAGATGTATTTGATGTTCCAAGTAAACCATTAACTGAAAGACTTAGGACTAGGCGTGAGAATTTTGAAGAAGATGAATTTATAAGACGACCACTAGACTATAGAGATGAAAATATATATGTATTTAATAGTAGACTTAAGTTCTTAAAAGATGCTAATGTAGGAAGTGACTTTGACATCCCAGAAGGTATAACTGCCTTAATTGGTGAATTTCCAAATAATATAGTAAGCCTACGTTTGCCTAGCTCATTCACAGAACTAAAGCAAGGCCAATTCGAAGAAACTAAGTTAAGAAATGTATATTTAAAAGACACAAATATAAAACTTCTACCTATGAATTGTTTTAGGATGTCAGCTGTAAGAAGTGTAGAACTTCCTGCAAAACTAGAAATTTTAGCAGAAGGCTCACTTGCAAGCTGTAGAGCGCTTAGTAGTTTAATTATACCAGCTAAAGTTAGAATTATAGATAAGAAAGCATTCACAGGTTCTGGATTCTTAGAAACACTATATACAAAAGATGTTGAAAAACTAAACAAAGTATTAGATGATAATGTTAAAAAATATATAGATATAGAATTTAGTGAAAGTGCTTATTAGGGGGAAACTTAATGGATAAAAAAAATAAAAACAAAATACTTATACTAGTCGAAAATTCTCCTACTAGTTTACGTAACATAGAGTCAAAGGATACAATAGATTCTTATGCACAACTAGTTAAAGCTTTATCTGACTTAGAGATAAAGAACAGTGAAACTTTATTAGACACTGTAACTAAAGTAGGTCTTGTAGAAAGTGATGACACTAACTACAATAACTTACCATTAAAAGTAATGTATAAGCAAATCCCAGCTGTTATTAACGGAGAACTACTAGTTAAAATAGTAGTACTACAACAAGGTGATAAACTAGCTATAGTTGTACCGGAGAATGTAAGTAAGATATATGAAGACATAAAAGAAGTAGATAATAAAGAAATTAGTAAAACTATGTTAAGTGACTTTAATATAAACCTAGCGCTCTATGCAGAGGTATATGGTTTTAGTACTGATAGTAGTAAATTCGCTGATATAATAAAAACTACATATTTATCTACAGGTAACTTTACCAAAGCTTTTGAATTGGTTGGAGAAGACATTGTAGAAGAAGAGAAAGAAGAAGAAGACTCTTTTGGTAGTGAATTACCAAGCTCAGATGACTTTGGTGGAGACTCCGATGATTTTGACTTTGGTGATATGGAAATGGATACACCTGCTGAAGACTTTGAAGAGATAACAGAGAACGCTAAAGCATATAAGAAGTTTACTAATGTAAGTAAATCTCTTAATACTCTAGCTAATAAAATAAAGGTAGAAGCAACTGAGGTATTAAAAGCAAATACAAAGTTCAAGTACCTTAACAAAGATAAAACTGTATTAGTTGTTGAAGTAGATAATAAGAAGATTTATAATGCATTCCCTAAGTCTAAGAATATTGCTAAGCAAACAATATCCAAGCTAGGTGAGAATATTAGAAAGAATAGAGATACACAACTATTAGATTCATTCATTAAAGATGGACGCAGATACTTTGTATTAGCAGAAAATCATGATAGAAACTTCTGGATAGTTAGTAGAGAAAGATTAGACCAACCGACTGAGGGAACAGAAGTAGTTCAACCTATTCAACGAGGTATAATTAGACTAGCTAAATCTAATATTAGAAAAGAATCAAGATTAAATAAACCTTATAGAATAGATAAAAAAATAGTATTTAAAGGGGTAGTGAAATAACATATGAATAATAAAGGGATGAAGAAACCTGTCTATGATGTAATCAGCGATATGGATAAGTTGGTTAATAATAGAGCAGATGGTAATTTTACTATTGCTATGTCTACAGATATTGACACCTCAGATATTAATATACTTAATAAAGTAACTAGATTTTATGATGCCCCAGCTGTAGAAGAAGCACAAGCACAATCAATTATATTCTTAAAAGAATACTTAGATGCGCTCAACTTAGACTATATAAAGGCTCCTGAATATTACCAAGGTGTATCTAATCCAAACAGTTACTTTATATTTGGAGATGAATATATAGCTCGTGAATTAGTAGAAAATGCTAATGAATGGTTTGGTCAAGAATCTATTATAGCCTTTGGTCCAGACTGCTCATTCAAGGTTTATGATACACCAGTAGATTATTCTACAAAGTTAGACGATAATAATTATGTTGTATTTGAATTTGATGGAACAGTGTTTGAAACAGAACAAACTGCATATTATGACGAAGAAGAACAAGTGCCATTAACTGAAAGATTTACAGGTACAAAGGATAGTACATTTCGGTCAGAACCAATAACTAGACCAGCAGTTCCTGGTAGTAAAATAAACTTAGAACCATTAGAATATGATGAAACTAGAAAGACAGAAGAACTCGGTGGTTATAGGATAGCACATAAGAACACGGCAGAACCAGGTGAACATAACTATGAAAATATTAGAGGTTGGACTGAAGATGAATTAGTTTCTGCTGTTTACAATGTTGCTCCAATAATATATAATAGTAAGACGAGAGCTGGAGTATGGGATAATACTTCCTATACAGAAGAAGACTTTACACAAGAAGCAGCTCTATATGCTCTAGGCTTATTTAGGAAGAACTACTTCAATACAGATTATGATATATTAGAACCAATAGTATACAGAATGCTAAACAGTCACTTCGTATGGAACGTGTCTAGGCGTGAACGCAGAGAGTATAAAAGGAATGAACCAAGTTTAAATAGAAAATACTCTAACTCTGATAGAGAATACCTAGATTCTGAAGTAGATTATAATACTAGGTCCGTAAGTGATAAAGCTATATATGATGAAGACATAGAAGAAGGTAAAAAGATAGTGGACGAAATCATAGAATTATTAGACTTTAAACCTTATAGAACACGTAAGCATACATATATAGGAAATGACGAAGAATTAGGACAAATAGAATTAACTGAGAAGAACATAGCACTACTATTATTAAGGGGTAATAGTGCTAGAGATATAATTCGTATATATGGTAAAGAGGTAGATAACATAGGGGCTAGCTCTGAAGCATCCTTTGTATCACATAAGATAAAAGATACTATAAATAATATGGCATTTATTATAAACAACTTAGATGAAGATGAAAGAGATAGTGTTAAAACATACCTAAGATTCTTAGAAAGCTAAAATTCCTAATCATAGAATAAAAACTCGATACTATTATAAATGTGGGTGATGATTAATCATACCCACCTCTTCAATTTTCTATATTATAACTAGTAGTTCTTACTATCTCTACTTTAAAAAAGAAAGTTAACAATTTTCTTACCTACTTTACTAAGGTAGGTAAGAATCTATATGGACGGGTAGTTGTAATTGGTAACACAGCAGACTGTAAATCTGCCGCCTAACGGCATTGGAGGTTCGAGTCCTCCTCTGTCCACCATAAGGACCTGTAGCTTAACGGCAGAGCTCCCCGCTCATAACGGGGTGGTTGTTGGTTCGAGTCCAGCCAGGTCCACCAGTTTTTAAAAGTTTATGAAAGAAGGGAAAAATATGAAAACATTATATAAGTTTAAAAAATTTGTAGATGAAGTTCTTGCAGATAATAGTCGAATTTATAAAACATCTATAATTGAAAAATATAAAGATGATGAAGATATTAAATATTATTTAGATTTTGTTTATAATCCATATATAATTACAGGGTTATCAGAAAAAAAAGCAAGTAAAAAATTTCATTTTAAATTAAATCCTTACCTACATCTACCAGAAGATAAAAGAACAGTAAAACAATTTCTCGATAATCTTAAAATAAATAATACAGGTCGAGATGAAGATATTATTGATTATAAGTTTTATCAATTTACTAATATCACAGAAGAGTGCAAAGAACTATTTTTCAATATTATAACTAAAAATCTTAAATTAGGTATTGGTGTAAAAACTATTAATAAAATTATTCCAAATCTAATTCCAACATTTAATGTTATGTTAGCAAATAAATATTTTGATGATGATGAAAGCAATGAAAAGGTGGAATAATGAACTTAGAGAATTTTAGAATATGTTGGAATGGCTTAAATACTGAGAAGTAGTAAGAGTTCGCTAATCTAGGTATCAATGAGCCAATGTTCAATGTAACCATGATTAACCAAGAAGCAAGAGCGCGAAAGAATTTAAATAAAAGGAGAAATAAAAATATGAAAACAAAAAACAACAAAAACAGACTAACTAAATCTATATTTAGTTTTATAATGATACTGATTTTATTCACAGCAATTGTGTTTGCCTGGGACTCTCTTACTAAAGTGAAACATATTGGCATTCCAGTTGGTGAGCCTGTAGTATTAACACTTGAAGATGGAGAGTTAGATGCAGACCATGATGGGAAAAAATTAATACCAAATGGAGCTATAAAGGGAGATGATGATACTTACGAGTTAGTATATACTTTTAAAGTTAAATTAGACAACCCCAAAGAAGGCGTAGTTTTAGATACAGTCCTAACAATTGATAATCCAGACAGCTCACTATTTGAGATAGAAACTAACTTTGATACTATTAAGGCAGATTTAGATGAAGGATTGGACTCTTATTTAGACCTTGTAATAACAATTAAGTTTAAAAACCTACCTGTTGATACTGACTATACTTCAGTGATAGGAACTTTAAAAACAGTTACTATTACAATTAATGTAACAGTAGATTAATAATTTGTAATCATGAAAACTATGTTTAAAACCATACTTACAGTATTGTTAACACTTATTGTAAGTATGGCCACAATATTTGCTTTTGATATAAAGAAACAAATAAAACAAATATCCTTTGAAGTAGGAGTATTCAATTTGAATATATCACAGTTTGATGAAAATAATGACTATGGTATAGGAGACTTTTTTATATTTGACAATATGATATTTGAAGTAAAGAATTGGTTTAATCCGAGTTTGTTTTTAAACTCAGATGGGACAATAAATTTAAATTATGTAGTTCCTTATGGACCAGTGGTAGAGATTACAGATTACTATAGGTCATATAATACATACTATGAAGGAGATATTGTAATCCATAACAATTATGAATGGTTAGTTAGACACGAAGGAGCTAATGGAGTAGAACCAGGAAGTAACTCAAACGCTTGGCAAAGGCTAGGTGAAGATTATTTTAGATATAATACTTATCAAAAAAATGATATTGTAAAGTATAATAATAAATATTATAAAGCATTATATTACTCATTTAATAGGTCTCCAATAGATTACCCAAATAATTGGTTAGAAATTGAAGTGTAGCTCAATTGAGAGTAGCGTCTGCCTGCAAGCATGGTGTTGTAGGTTCCAGTACTTTATCCTTTCAAAAGTTTCATCTTATAGTGCATCGCAGGAAAATAGAATAAGCGAAATTAATTGAAGAAATGAAACATTTTCACGCCCAGACCGACGAGATGCACTATATTAATAACAGGGTGTAGTTTAATGGTAAAACAATGGCTTCCAAACCCATTGATGAGAGTTCGATTCTTTCCGCCTTGGCCATAAGGGATAGTAGCTACAACTGGTAGAGCACTTGACTGTTAATCAAGAGTGTCCAGGTTCGAATCCTAGCTATCCCGCCAATGGAAGGTTGGCAGAAATGGACAATTGCACCAGTCTTGAAAACTGGCGAACATTCGAAAGGGTGTTTTGTGGGTTCGAGCCCCACACCTTCCTCCAGAAAAAAATAGCTCCCACCAAGACCTCTTAACAATGTATACTAGGGTGGGCCATATTATCAGGGTGTATGATAATGGTAGTCGCAAAGCCTTGGACGCTTTGAGCAGAGGTTCGAAACCTCTCACCCTGACCATTTAAAATATGGGGATATAGTTTAATTGGCAAAATACCGGCCTTCCAAGTCGGTGTTGTCGGACCGTTGCCGACTATCCCTTCCATATGGTGTAGTAGTTTAATGGTAGAACTTCACATTGCCAATGTGAGAGTGCGAGTTCAATTCTCGCCTATACTTCCAATTTAAAAGGGGTAATCCCTTATTTATATGGTGATAATGGCGTAATGGTAACGCAGTGGACTGTGAATCCACGAATAAGGGTTCGATTCCCTTTTATCACACCAT
>Ga0265293_10000574_pt1 | contig 86489 bp, 69 predicted proteins | sample Munlanlewell138R_FD_192505 | JGI IMG/M metagenome (GOLD analysis project Ga0265293, IMG submission 192505) | Leachate microbial communities from a municipal landfill in Southern Ontario, Canada - Leachate well 138R | ecosystem: Engineered > Solid waste > Landfill > Unclassified | place: Canada... | reverse complement strand
TCATCGGCCCAAAGCTCCTTTGAGCCTATCTTTGGCAGCGACATAAAGTCGCGGAAATTATGGTATTTCCAGCCGGAAATCATAATATCATTTTTGCTTACCCTAAATTTCTTGAGCAGTTTAGAAAGCAGCACCTCGGGCATATCTCTGTCATAAATAAAACGGACAGGCACTCCTTTCTTGCGCTGCTTGAGGCTTTCGGCCATCACCTCAATAAAACTTTTAGAGATATCATTATCGATATCCAGCTCGGCATCACGCGTAAACTTAAGTGAGTAAGCCTCATAATTGTCATAGCCGAAAGATAGAAAAATCTCACCCAAATTGTACCGAATTACATCATCGAGCAACATCAAATATACCTCATCACCGGTATCTGGAAACAGAAAAAACCGGCTAATCCGACCTGTTGGTACTTTTACCAGCGCGTAATTATCAGGAATTTCACCCGCCGAATTACACAAGAGCAAGGCCAGATAAATAGAATTATCCTGAAGATTATCAGGATTACTCAAGCCGCTGAGCATAATAGGAAAAAGATGCGGATGCACCGACTCCCTAAAGTATTTGATTACCGACTTCCCCATCTCAGGACTTAGATTTTGATCGTCGATGATATGAATTTTATGTGCATGCAGCTCCTCGGCAATCTCCAAATAGGTATCCATATAGGTTTCTTCCTGCTCCTGGATTATCCTATTTATACTATGCAGGATTTTCATAGGGTCGTAAGTAAGGTACTCCGGCTTATCCTTTTTAAGTTTGCGCAAACGCCGCAATGTAGCTACGCGAACCCTAAAAAACTCATCCCTGTTATTAGAATAAATCCCAATAAATCGCAAACGTTCCAGTAGCGGATTGTTATTATCACGGGCTTCCTGCAATACTCTTGCATTAAAATGCAGCCAACTCACCTCCCTATTAATCATATACTTCTTCATAAAAATCAGCCCATGTATGCAGCGTTTTCGTCTTTTAGACAAGTGGTTATCGTAATATTTATTGTCCTTTTAACAGTTTTGGATACACCATAAATTTAACCTTTGCATTTGCTTTGGGCAATTCTTCCCAATGCGCGGTGTCAAACTCAATACCAACAAGGCCTGAGGTCGGTAGCCAATCAATTTGTGGTTTCAGCCAGTGATTTACGAAATTGGTCAGTGAAGGGTTGTGGCCCACTATCATAAGGGAGTTCATGCTGTCATCCAGGTCAATAAACTGGTTAAAAATATGCTCACTACCCGCATTATACAGACTGGGAACAAGCTTAATTTGTGCATGATCAACAGCCAGCGCACTGGCAATATATCCGGCTGTTTCACTAGCTCTTTTGGCCGTACTGCTAACAATCAACTCAGGCTTAATTTCATTTTGCAGGAGATAATTAATGAGCTTTCTGGTGCGCTTTTTGCCCTCTTCAAGCAAGGGTCTTTCGTGATCCGGCAGCTGCTCTACTGAAGCCCAGGACGACTTGGCATGGCGTAAGATATAAAGGGTTTTCATAGCCTTATCATTTATAATCGTTATTCAACACTACCCCAATACTTTATGGTTGATCAAAATAGTTTTCGTTGTCAAAGATCAATCTATTCCTTAAAACTTCAAGCCCTTCTCCAAAAGAATCATTAACAAATTAATGTTCATTTCCCTCGTGGAGCAGTAGCTGTCAGCATTTTACTTTATATTAAACGAAAAAGATGAATATTTGTTTTTGATAGAAGCAATAAAACGTAAATAAATGCAGCAAATAACCAAAAAAAATGCCCCCAAAATAGTTTGGAGGCATTAATAATAGTCAAGAATTATTTTACCAATTAAACAAAGGGAATTCCATCATCATTTTATTCACTTTGAGGCGAACGGCTTCAATGGTTTTCTCGTCGTTAACATTACTGATTACTTCGTCAATCAGATCAACAATAGGATCCATGTGCTGTTCTTTGAGGCCACGGGTAGTGATGGCAGGCGTTCCAACACGCAATCCGGAAGTTTGGAAAGGCGAGCGGCTGTCAAATGGTACCATATTTTTATTGATAGTGATATCCGCTTTTACCAAGGTATTTTCTACTACTTTTCCGGTGATATCAGGGAATTTCGAACGTAGATCAATCAACATCAGGTGGCTGTCAGTACCCCCGGAAATCACATGATATCCGCGGCTGATAAAGGCTTTGGCCATCACATCAGCATTCTTTTTCACTTGAAGAATGTACTGGAAATATTCATCCGTAAGTGCTTCGCCAAAAGCCACAGCTTTGCTGGCAATTACATGCTGGAGCGGGCCGCCCTGTATCCCAGGAAAAACGGCAGAATTAAGCAAAGCCGACATCATTCTATTTTCTCCCTTAGGTGTTTTGTAACCCCATGGATTCTCAAAATCTTCGCCCATAATGATAAGTCCGCCACGTGGCCCGCGCAGGGTTTTGTGCGTCGTGGTGGTAATGATATGGCAATGTTCGACTGGGTCATTCAGTAAACCGCGGGCAATCAATCCCGAAGGATGACTGATGTCTGCCATCAGCAGAGCACCGATTTGGTCAGCAATGTCGCGCATGCGTTCATAATCCCAATCCCTTGAATAAGCGGAGGCACCGGCTATGATAAGCTTTGGCTTGTGCTGCATTGCAAGGGCTTCCATTTTGTCGTAATTGATCAGACCAGAATCTTCATCCACAACGTAAGCTACTGGATTGTAAAGAATTCCGGAAGAGTTCACCGGAGAACCATGCGAAAGGTGGCCACCATGCGAAAGGTCTAAACCCATAAAGGTGTCGCCGGGTTGCAGACAAGCCAAAAACACAGCCATATTCGCTTGTGCGCCTGAGTGCGGCTGCACGTTGGCATATTCGGCATCAAAAAGCTCTTTGGCACGGTCGATGGCCAGCTGCTCTGTTTGGTCAACAATCTCGCAACCACCATAATAACGCTTCCCGGGATAGCCTTCGGCATATTTGTTGGTAAGCACAGAACCCATGGCTTCCAACACTTGTTCGCTCACAAAGTTTTCTGACGCAATAAGCTCAATACCATGCATCTGACGTTCTTTTTCCTGTCGGATCAAATCAAAAATTTTCTCATCTCTTAACATATTCCTAAAGTTTTTGTGGTGTTCTTGAGTTTAAGCTGATAAATAACCTTATTGAAATATAAATAACAACCTGTCTTACAGCTATTTAACTTGAGAATCCTGCTAATTAATTTTCATTCAAAGGTACAGGTTTTTTTCTTTTTTAAAACTGTTTAATAGACCATTGCCTGTATTAGTTTTCTCAAACAATTCTTTTAGGCATTAACTAAGCACTTGTTGGATAAGCTGCAGAAGAATTTGCCGACGTACAGGCTTGGTAATGTATGCATTGCAGCCAGCAGCCAGCACCTGTTCTTCGTCGCCGGCCATAGCATAGGCAGTTTGTGCGATTATGGGTATTAAACTATTTGTTTCCCGGATTTGGCGGGTTACATCCAAGCCTGATCCTTTGGGCATTTTTATGTCCATGAGAATCAAATTCAGGTCGGGATTTTTACGAAACAGCTCAAGTGTTTCGGCACCGCTGCTGGCAAAAAGCAATTCGGCATCTAAGTTTCTGAGCATAATTTCGAGATACAAGGCACTGCTGGGATCATCCTCGGCTATCAGAATTCTCAGCTTAGGAGATTGATCATATTTCAAGGAATCTTCGTTAACGCTATCTGTAGCCTCTTGATAATGAACGGGCTGACCTATTGGAAGTTCAAAATAAAATGTGGTGCCTTCTCCTGCCTCCGACTCCAACCAGACGCTACCCTCAAGCATCTCTGCATAGGCTTTCACAATAGACAGCCCAAGACCGGCGCCCTGCAAAGCCATCCTATCAGTGATATCGGCTTGCTCAAAACGATTAAAAATAGCTTTTTTTCGGTTTTCAGGAATGCCATAACCTGTGTCTTTGACATAAATAACCAGCTGTTTTTCACGCATATAACATCCAAACTCAACATAACCCTTACGGGTATATTTAATAGCGTTTTTTAAGAGATTAGTAATAATCGAATTAAACTTGCTAACATCTGTGGCTATGCTTTTTACTTCTTTAGGGAGCTGAACGTTTAAATAGAGTGGAAAACCTTTTTGTTTCGCCTGTGATTCGAAAAACTGAAAGTGTTGCAGCAGCTGTTTTTCGATTTCCAGCGTAGAAAATTTTATGGGTACCTGCCCCGTTTCAATCTTGGAAATATCAACCAGGTTATTTACGGTTTCAAGCAGCCTGTCCCCAGATTTTTCGATGATTTCAAGATACTGCTGCCGATCTTTCTGCTCAAGGTTTTTATTTTGTAAAAGCTGGGTAAATCCCAAAATCCCATTCATCGGCGTTCTGATTTCATGGCTTACATTGGCCAGAAAAGCCGACTTGAGCCGGTCGCTCTCTTCTGCTCTATTTTTAGCCTCAATCAATTGGTCTTCAGCAATTTTCCTATCGGTTATATCCGCTGCTACTCCTTCTACCCAGCCTTTATCCTCATAGATTTTAGCAGAATAACTGCCCCAGATGATAGATTTATCCTTCCTGTAAAATTGTGCTTCAATATTTAGGGCCTTACCCTCTGTCCTTAAGGTTTCAAGCACTTTTTGACGCAAGCCTTTATCTACATAATTTCCTTCAGTGTAAAATTCTTTTATTACCTCCTCACGACTATCATAGCCAAACATTTGGGCCAATCGCTCATTGCATTCTATAATTTTCCCATCGCTCAGCCTTGTTCTAAATATGCCTACCTGAGCGTTTTGGAATAGGTTCCTATAAGTTTCCTCACTATGCTCTAAGCGTTTTTCTACTTCCTTTAATGCTGTAATATCCGTGAAAGAGACATGCACTTGGTGAGGCTTCTCGTCATTGTTTTCAAATTCAGGATAGGCATTCATCAAAATCCAGCGGTATTTTTTTTCCTCTGGATTAAAAATCCCCAGAACAAAATCATGGATTGATTTCCCCGATTTCAAAGCCAGATATCCGGGATAATTTTCATCGTTCATGGGCTGCGAGTCTTCATCAATCCACCTACATTTTTCATAACTCAACAAACCGTTAGTAAGCTCAGCTTCTGAAAGGCCGAAAATTAATTGCGCTGCCGGATTCGATTGAATGATTCGCCCTTTGTCATCGTGATAAAACACTCCCTGCCTAATGGTTTCGAAGAGCTGACGGTATTTTTTTTCGCTCTCGCGGATGTGTTTTTCTGCTTGTTTCTGGGCGCTGATATCTCGCGCTGTAGCGATCAACACCTGTTTGCCATAGAAAGTTCCACGGCTCACAATCACTTCTTTAGGAAACACCCTGCCTGTGCTGCTCCTCGCCCAAAATTCAAAACCACACACCTTGCCGGTTTTCAGCGTCAAAGCCTGCTGAGCCAGTATCTGCTCCATATCATTCATACCGGCTGCTGCTAAATCGTTCGGATTTTGACCGATAAGTTGCGCTCTGGTATAGCCATACATCGCACACGCACCCTGATTTACTTCAATAAATGTACCTGATTCGTCCAGCACGTAAATGGCCTCTAACACGGTATCAAAAATCCCCTGTAAAGTAGTGTTCGCCTGTTGTAGCTGACGTTGGTGATTTCTACGTTCAGAGATATCGCGGATAAAAGTTTGGAAAGTCCCATCATTCATTTTTCGCGAGCTCATCTCTACTGGAATCCTTTCGCCACCTTTTGTTAAAATAAGCCGCTCCTTTATGATATGCTCTCCGCCAAACAAACGGTCAAATTGTAAAGGATTCTGCCTGATACTTTCTATATCAAAAATAGTAGATAATTGCTTGCCCAACAACTCATTAATACTATATCCTAAAACTGACAATGCTTTTTGATTGCATTCAAGGATATCACCGTTTTTATTGCCTAGAAAAAACATATCAGGAGCTAAATCAAGTAGCTCCTGATACTTATTCTGACTTTTTTGAAAATTGAATTCAATGTTTTTGCGATCAGTGATATTCCGTACTAGGACAATAACTTTTCCCGGCTCAAACGGACTAATTATAGCATCATAGATTAAATTATTCCCTTGAATATCAATATCATATTGAATAGTGCGTCTTTTGTTATCGTGCAAGACCTTAGCGATCGTATCTAAAATCAGATTAACATAATTCGGTGGAAAAACCTCCGAAATTCCAAGACCAATAAGTTGTTCCGGTGGAAAAGCGAGTTGATCCGGGTTACCGGTTTTACAATCCAGGTAAGTGCCTTGTTCATCTATCACAAAAATTACGTCAGGTAAAGTGTCTAACAATTTTAACAAATAACTTTCCAGCGCTGTTCTATCTGTGGCCTTATCCGCCTGCTTCTTAAATTCTTCAATAATTCTGCGGCTCTTTTTCAGTTCTGCCAACAATTGAGATCTGCTTAAATTTTCATTATTTTCCATGTCTTTTGAAAATATAAACCCTTTGGTTGTTTTATTGCACTAGGTAGAATTGGCTATCAGGTACAAAAGTTTTAAATCAGGTATTTTGAGTAAAATTACACATCTATTTTGATTAAAAAAATAATACTCTGAGATTATCGGAAATTTAAAGCCTGAAGGCAAATACCTCTTTTTTAAATTTCTGAGCGCAATCCAAAAAGTCAAGAAATGAAGAATGCCCCAAAAAATCTAAGACTCTAAGAATCCTTAAGGGCTTACTATCAATATCATAGACTTCGTGAAATCTTTGTGCTTTCGTGTCCCTTCGGCACTCTCAGCGCATCGCTTTGTGGCGGAATATTACTTTTTGGAGTAGGCTCAATCTTTGAATTTTTTGAATCTTTTAAAACCCAAACACCATCCCAACTTTATAGCCAAAATTCTTCCATTCCTGGTCAAAGCCGTAAGGGCCAAACCTGTAAAACGCGCCCACACCAAGCCGCAAGCCCGTAAGTTTCAGTAAATTATTAATCATCAGGCCGCTTTCGTAAAAGCCGTGTTCAAGTGTGTTAAAAGTAGTGCCTTGATGGAGCAAGGGCTTGTCTAACTGTCCAAAGGCGATATTTGCCGACAGCACAAACTCGGGTTCAAACTTACCTTTTCTAAATAAAAGCTTCCCAAAGTTATGGTTGAAAAACATAGCCGTGAATTTATCCGACAAAAACTCATTGGTGCGCATGGTGCCAAAACTTTCGGGTGCATACAGCGTGAACTCGCGGTAGGTTCCGGAGGTGTTAAACAGCTCTGTTCCAGGCGTATTGCCTTCCACCAGGCCGGCAATCAGCGTGATATCGGTTTTTCCGAGATATGGCGTAAACCAACTATAGCTGGTTTTAAATTCCCATTTGTCGAAAGCGTAATTGCCATCGAGTAAGTCGTCAAAACTTTTGGTATAAGCCAGCCAAACAGTGGGATAAGCTGAGCCGAGCGAGATCAGGCTGCGTGTGGTCTGCATAAATTTTTCCTTGAAGGCAAAGCGCGCCTGTAGTTGTAATTTTGTGAATTTGAAAGTGCTTACCGGAGCTTGTCCCGCCTCCGCGAAGGCGTAACCACTTTTGTTCGTTTTTTCCTGAACTTCTATCAATGCCTTCCACTTGAAATGCCGTAATGCCCTGAAGCTGATGCCTCCCATAAGACTTGTGGTCAGGTCCATCCGGTTGATAAAGAAGTCGCGGAAATTACTTTGATTGAGCGCGAAAGGTGCTTCGCCAAAACGCGTAAAGCTCCCGGTTTCAATAACTTGATAGGAATAAGCAGCGTCCAGGCTGATTTCTTTATAGCGATCAATTTGCAGTTGCACATCGAGGCCGTATTTAGCTGTTTCGTCACCAAACCCATAACCCCAAAACCCACCAAGTTTCACTGCTTGAGAGAATTTGTCGTTTGTTTGCAAGCCCAGCCCCAAATACCAGCCTTCGAATGCGTTGTAGCGCATAAGCTTATCGATTCTCAGGTCGAACATCTTAATCGGGATACGACCGGTTTGCAGGGTCTCCAGGCTTTTCGCATAGCGGTCGAAATTGTGGGCTTTCCCAAGGGAATCCATGAAGCGGTAGGTCTCCAGCGTACGTTCGGTGAGGCTGTCGATGCGGTGCTGCACCCAAAAGTTCAGGTCTTTATCCGCTGCATCGGGAGAAACCTCGACGGCGATATTTGAAAACTGACGCCTCACGAGCTCAGGGTTAAGCACGATATCTTTAAAATAGCTTTTGCCGATACCTACCATCGGGTATTGGTTTTTGCCATCGTCAATCACGGCTCCTTTGAAAAGTAAATCGGTGTTGAGCTGTACCGGAAACCATCTTTCGTCATCAATTTTTTCGTACATCTGCTGTATCCTGATGCTAAAACCCGACTCGTCGCGATAGGGTTGTGCCGAAACGTTTTGAATGGCCCAGCCGTCAGAATGAATGTTGATCATGCCTTGCAGCCCATCAAAATTGGTGTTGAGCAGCGGCCGGAAAGAGATGCTAAAAAGGCTGTCGTTTGCGCCAATAGCCGTGCTTTCTTCTAAGATGAAAAGATACTTTTTGTTACTGCCTTTGCTGATGGGATTGATGTAGTTTTTGTCGCCAACCTGAATTGTTTCGTCATAAAAATTGCTGCTTTGGGTCCTCGAAATTAGAAAAACGAAAATGGGATCTTTAAGGCCGGAAATTTTAGTGGCAAGTATTTTTTCGTGGCTGCGGTCGGGTGCCAAAAACTTTTTCTCAGTAACGGTTTCCATCATAAACATATCGCGCTGCCTCAAAAAATCTCTTGCTGTTTCAACAGTATCAAGCTGAACCGTGTCTGGAAATTTTTTCGCAATGGGATGTAAAGTATCAATAGTTAGCACCAGCTTGTCGTAAGCGGTATAGGCGTAAGAAGCCATTTTGTTGGGATGGTTGCGGTCGCGATACAAGAGCACGCTGTCAATAATGCGATGTGCCGGATTGATACCCGGCCTGATCACGATTTCGGCCAGCTCGAAATTGATGGGTTGAAGCCGGATTTTCAGTTTTGTTTTGTTGTCAGTAATCTGATACTCATAAGCTTCGTAACCAATAAACGAAAATTTCAGCTTTCGCACCGCTTCTTGAGAAGTTATCGCAAATTTTCCGTCAATATCGGTAGTGCCGCCATATTTGCCGTCGTTAATCAAAATATTCACGAAAGCAAGTGGTTCGCCGGTTTTGGCATCGGCCACATTGCCTTGCAACTGATAGTGCTGTGCTGATAGACTGGGAGAAAGAAACAGCGCAACCAACAGAAATAAAATAGCTGATTGGCGAATAAATAACTGTTTTTTCATAGCTTGGTTTTATACCGCGAAATAGGCTTTCAAAGCATCCAGCGTATCGGCTGAAGTAGTAATGTCTTGTGCAATTTTGCCCTCATGAAGCACCACGATACGTTCACAAACTTCGGTGATATGGTTGATGTCGTGGCTGGAAATCAAAAAGGTAATTTGCTGTCTTTCTTGCAGTTTTCGGATGAGGTTCACCAACCTGATTTGCGTAGTTGGATCCAGGCTGTTAAAAGGCTCGTCAAGCACCACAATTTCAGGCTTGCCCATCATAGCAGCGGCGATCCCGATTTTTTGTTGGTTTCCCATGGATAGGTTACGAATCAGTTTCTTTTTGCCGATAATCTCTCCATTGAAAAACTCCTCCATATCAGCTAGATACAAGCTGATATCATCTTTGCTTAAGCCCCTCACTTTGCCAACAAAACTGAAATATTCTTCCGGGCTTAAAAAATCAATCAGGAAGCCCTGATCCAGAAATGAGCCGGTGATTTGCTTCCAGGATTCTGTTTTGGCCACATCTTCGCCATTGATTTCAATAGTGCCATTATTAGCTCTGATTAGGTCGAGGATAAGCCGAAATAGGGTGGTTTTGCCGGCGCCATTATTGCCTACGAGACCAAAGTTTACTGCTTTTTCCAGCCTCAATTCCGGGATGTCGAGCACAACAGTGTCGCTATACGATTTCTGAATGTTTTGAATATGTATCATAAAAGTTAGTTTTTTTCTCTGAAGCCGGTAGCCATGATGTATTTTTTCTCCAATAAATTTTGCCTTATAAATTTTATCAAGAAACTTCTGAAAGCCATTGTTATCAGACCAATAGCTACCAATGCAAGAAGTCCATAATCGGGATGACCAAACCATTTAAACGGCAGGTAAATAAGGGTTGGTAAAACAAATACCGGCAACATGGTGAGCCAGTGTACCGTGCTCATTCCCTGAAAGTTGAAGGCATTGCCACGGCTTAATTGTATGGCTTTTTTGTTGTAGGTTGCAAAATATAGCATCATCGGCGTCACAAAACCCAGGTTAAAAATGGCTGTGGCAGTGTTTATGAGCAGAATTTGCCAGCCAAAATATAAGTAAGGCAAGGTGATGAAATACGAAACGCCTATAGCGAAGCTTCCCAAAGTGAGTTTGGCTTTGATATATTGCTCAAAATCAATGCCTGAGCTAAGCAGGAAATCGTAATAACTACCTTCGTAAGCAAAAGCACTTTGGAGGTAAGTAATCGTTAAATAACCGGAAATAAATATGCCTACAAATATCATAAAGCCACTGTCGGAGGTGTATTGATCGCTGGGATAAAACAACAATCCGTAAGCCCAAAAAATCGGCGTGAGGTAAAGCATTGATTTGGTGCGCTTGTTACGCATATAAAGCTTGATATCCAATAACATAATCTCGCCAATAAGTCCAAAACGCTGTAAATAGCCAAAGCGGTTTTCGTGAAGCAGCGCCGATTTTTTTGTTGAAATTTCCTCCAGGTAGAGCCGCTTATACAAAAAGCGATAGTTAATCAAGTAACTGGCGGCTAACATGCCAGGTGGGACAAGCCATAGCAACGGATGACGCAGTGCTGCGACAATTAGCTGTGCGAAAAGATCGCTGAAAGAATACCATTTTAATACATCGCCGGTTACAGTTAAACCCAATAATACTAAAATAGTAGTTACTGTTTTTAGGTTGTTGACCAGTTGTCTTTTTAGATAGAAAACAAAGTTGTTAACGGTCAAATCTATCAGCATCATGCCGATAAGCCAAAGCCAGGCTGCATTGTTACCTTCGTAATAGGCCACTTGCATAAACGTGAAAGGTGCGAAGACGATCAAGCTTAGCAGCACAAAGAAATTTATTTTTCCTTTGATCAAAATAAAGTGAATTAAAGTACTTTTTTTGATTGGCAGCAGTTGATAATGAATGATTTCCATAGTTGGAAGCTGCTGCATAAAAAAACGGAGAGCAAAAGAGCCTAAAAAATAATAAGCACTGATTTTATAGAAGCTGCTCAATGTTTCCGCCTCCGGGAAAAGCTCATGCCAACCGTGTGCTAAAATGAGCGAAAAGCCAATCACTTCGACCAGTATAATCAAGGCGACGATGAAAATCAGTACGTTGAGTGCCTTATTTTTTTGCCAGATACTGGAGCGCCTGGCTTTCTTATATTGGTGGCTTAAAAACGATGAAATTAACATATTATTTTAGTTCATATTTTGACAAAATAGAAACCCGTTTATTGCATTTAGCCCAAAAGGATTGGTCGCTTTAAAGCAGCCTCATTATCGCTTACCTCTTCCATTCTCTCTAGCTGTAGTACGTTATTCATGCACTCATTTCTCGCCGGTAGGCATGGTAAACGAACCCAGATTGGTTACTTCATATTCATCCAGGTCAAAACGTGTATTCAGGTTTGTCTCAACGCGTTTTACTTGCATAAACGATTTTTCGCCGCTTTTCTCAGTAGTGGTAGCTTCCATCAAGTATCCCCATGGAATTCCCCTGGAATAGAGATTTGTTTTGAACAAAGTGCTGAAAAAATCCTGGGTATTCATTTTCATCTCCGTGGTGATCCACACTTCCGATTCGCTTTCTTCGTCAACGTATACGTATTCTTCACATTTGTAGCCGGCAATGGTTTTGGTACGACCGGTTTTTTTTACGTTCGGGTTGTTCAGATAGTCCTCTGGCGTTTCATCCAGGTTTTCGTCCTCTAGCGATTCGCCAAGCGATGAAAAGAATGCACCCATTCCATATACAATTCCTGTTTTTTCGCCCTTATCTTCGTTCAAGATAATTGTGGCTCCATTTTCTGCATCAATGATGAACATGCCTTGCCCGGAATCGCCCATATCGCCCGAAACCACTTGGTAAGCCATGCTTTTGGAATTCGGATTCAGAAGCGTGATAAATTGCCCTTCGCTTTCTATTTTTCCTTTCTTGTCATACGATTCCACCTGCATTTCAACGAGGGTCTCGAATGTATAACTATCTTCAAAGGGAATCGGCTCGCCAGACATACTGAGTCCCCTCATAATATTTTGCATCCGCTGCTCATTATTTTTATCGCTTTTGGAACTGTTTTTTGTGTCGCCTGAATCGCTTTGCATTGATTCATCTATTTTGTCGAACTCTTTATCTATGGCTTCATCCATTTTTTCTTCTGCTTTTTCTTCCACTTTTTCTTCGATTTTCTCCTGAATCTTTCTAAGGAGTCTTTGGCCTTGAACCGGCTGAACGAAAAAGGCAGAAATAAGTATAATAAAAGAAATTTTTAAATGTAACTTCATAGTTGTTTAAATTTAAAGGGTTAAAGATTGTTATCAAAATAGGATAATCTAAAAATAGTGCTAGGATTATACCTAAATCATTTTTCAATAAATTTTAAGAAGGCTTCCTTATCATGTTGATTTAAAATGACGAAATTAATAATTTATTTTAGTCAATATTTTTATTTAATGAAATTGCTGATTCAAAGCATCTTATCAAGTTGGCTTATCTGAAGTATTGTTGCCGTGTAATTTAGGATTGTTTTGATGGCGTTCTTTATCTCGGCTGTTCTTTTTCTCTAAATTGCGTTTCAACGCATCGGTTAGGTTGATGCCGGTTTGGTTGGCCAGACAAATTAAAACGAACAGCACATCGGCCATTTCGTCGGCCAGGTCAACGGCTTCATCGGATTTTTTGAAGGATTGATCGCCATATCTGCGTGCCATGATGCGCGCCACCTCGCCCACTTCTTCCATCAGCATGGCCGTATTGGTGAGCTCGCTGAAGTACCTTACACCAACGGTTTTTATCCAGTCGTCAACAAGTTTTTGAGCTTCCTCTAAAGTCATTTTTTAATGATTTTTGATTGCGATTTTTATTTAAAAGGTAAATATAGAATATTTTAACGTCAAACGGGATTTTGCTCTACAGATTTTTAATGTCTGGCTGCTTTTGCATGTTTTGTACCTTTGCGCCATCAATGCCGTGTGGTGCTGATGCACAAATCTCAAAACCTTATGACTGCTGATACTTTCCCGATGATAGCCAAAACAGTAAGCGGCCTGGAGCCCCTGCTTGCCGAAGAACTCAGAAAGCTGGGCGCACAGAATATTATCGAAGTTACCCGTGCCGTCAGCTTTGAAGGCGACAAGGCATTGATGTACAAAGCAAACTATAGTGTGAGAACTGCGCTGCGAATCTTAAAGCCTATAAGTCAGTTTGTTGCGCGAACCGAAGATGCGCTTTACGATGGCGTAGGCAAGCTGCAATGGCACGAATATTTCAAGATGGAACAAACTTTTGCTATCGATGCAGTGGTGAGTGGCGAGTTTTTTAATCATTCGCATTATGCCGGTTTACGCGTGAAGGATGCCATCGTAGATCAGTTCAGAAATCGCTTTGGGGCGCGGCCTTCGGTGGAAATCAATCAACCCGACGTGCGTATTAACGTGCATATTTATCAAGATCAGGTGAGTATTTTGCTCGACAGCTCTGGCGAATCGCTGCACAAGCGTGGTTACCGTACTGCCGTTGACAAAGCGCCTATCAATGAGGTGTTGGCTGCCGGTCTTATCCTGCTAACCGGATGGGATGGCGAATCGCCTTTTGTGGATGCTATGTGCGGCTCAGCCACCATCCCGATTGAGGCGGCTATGCTGGCTATGCGTATCCCACCGGCCTATTTCCGGGAGCGTTTTGGATTTATGAACTGGCCCGATTTTGACAGCACATTGTGGGAAGACGTAAAAACTGCTGCCAACGACCAAATCCGTGAGATAGGAGCTGAAATTATTGCTTCCGACCGCTCGGGCAAAGCGATTGACATTGCCCGCGAAAATATCCATAACGCCCACCTGCACAAAGATATAAAGCTGATTAAAAAACCAATGGAAAACCTGGAGCCACCCGAAGGTGAAGGTGTTTTGGTGATTAATCCACCTTATGGCGAACGCCTTGAGGAAGAAGATTTGGTTGCACTTTACAAAGGCATTGGCGACAGCCTGAAGCAGGGTTTCAAAGGTTACAAAGCCTGGGTAATCAGCAGCGACCATAGGGCTTTGAAAATGGTTGGTCTCAAGCCATCCAAAAAATATACGGTCTATAATGGGCCTTTGGAATGTCGTTTTGCCCGGTTTGATATTTTTAGCGGAAGCTATAAGGCAATGAAAACGGAGAAAAATGAGGGGAAGAGGTAGGTGAGACACCGTAATTTTAAACCCTAAAGGCTGTGTGTTTGGAAAATATTAGTGGGCTTATGATTGTAAAAACACACAGCCTTTGGGGTTAAAGATTTGTAAATTGGCAACGAAAGTGAGTCTACTGCCGTAAAATAATAGGACATTTAGATATTCTAAAATGGCTGAAAGCCTATTTTAATTCAGCCTGTTTAGCTCGGCAGACAGGCTGAATTAAGTTGCCCTTTCAGGGGGACGGATTATTATTTACCTTTACCCGATGTGTTGCCAACGGGCTGAAAATAAGTTGCTTCGCCAGGGATATATGAGGTGGCGAATTGTAGGTTAGATACATGGTCTAATTTCTAAAAAACACTTTCTAAAAATCCCACCACTCCCCATTATCCTTCCACCTCCTCCTCACCCCCATTTTCTTCATTCAAGGTTTTTAGCACCTGTTTCACATCCAGCTCGGTGGCGTATAATTTCTGTTTGCAAACGGCAATAAGTTCCGAAGCTCGTTTTACTTTTTCTGACAGCAGGTCAATAGAAATTTCGCCCTGCTCAAGCTCGCTCACAATTTGCTGCAACTCCTCGTAAGCCTCTGTATAAGAAGTCTTTTGTGTTTTACTCATCTGTTTTTTGTGTTGAAATAATTTTACTGATAATTGTTCCGTCCTGCAAAACGGTGTGTATTTCTTCGCCTATTTTTGCCTGTTCAATCTTTTGTAGCAGCTTGCCATTTTGATAACTCATGCTGTATCCACGTTTCAAAATCTGTCTGGGATCGAGTAGCTGAATGGTCTTTTGAGATAATTCCAGTGCATAAGCACGCTGCTGAATGAGGCTCAGGCTGTTTTGAACGATTTTGTTTTTTTGATCTGAAAGTATCCGCCAATGGTGTCTTAAAATTTGTTGACTCAGGCTTTTGAGCTCTGATTGGGGCTTTTTCAAACTGCCGTGTGCGAGCTGGCACAGGTAGTTACTACTGGTTTGCAGCCTCACCGAAGTTTGTGCCAGGATTTGCCGGTTGTTGCTGATTTGCTTCAAAGTCGTTTTAGGCAGTTTTTGCCTGATAAGTTCCACAAATCTTTGTTGCTCTTTCACCAAACGCAGCGTATAGCCTATCTTTTGGATATTTTCTGTAAGCTTATCCCTGAACTTTTCAAAGCGATCCATAACCATATCGGCCAGCTCCGAAGGCGTGATGGCATTGGTGTGCGCCACCATTTCGCTTACTGTTAGGTTGGTGGCGTGGCCAATGCCTGTAATCACCGGAATAGGGAATGTGGCGATGGCTTGGGCAAGCCTGAAATCATTGAAAGAAGCCAGACCTACCTCACCTCCTCCACCGCGAATGATGGCCACCAAATCAAAATGCTGCACCAACTTTTTTATTTCTGAAAGCCTTTTTAACATCTGATCTACAGCCTGTTCGCCCTGAAGCAATGAGGGAAAAAGCTGGTAGTGAAGTGTGAATCCCTGCATGCGCGACTGGGTTATTTTTTCAAAATCGGCATAGCCTTTACTGGTCGAAACAGAGATAATAGCCAGCCGCTTAGGCAACATGGGCAGGCTTTTGCTCTTATTGAGTTCAAAAACACCTTCAGCTTTTAAGCGTGTTATCGTTTCTTGTTTTTCACGCTCCAGGTCGCCCAATGTAAAAGTAGGATCAATGGCGTGAATTTGCAGCGTAAGGCCAAAGTTAGGGTCAAACTTAATGCTCACAAGCATCAATAAGTTAATGCCATCGCTGAGTGGCTGTTTTAGCAGGCGCAGAAATTCCTGATTGGCCTGCTGGTAGGTGTCGCTCCACAAAGTACCCCGAATCTGTGCTACCACACGTCCATTGGCTTTTTGTAACAAATCGGGATAGCAATGGCCTGATCGCGGATAAAAGTTGAGTTTGTTCATCTCGGCTTTCACCCAATAGCGGCTGCCGTAGCGCTTGCTGAGCGTCTGCCGGATGCTGTTTAACACCTCCAGCAACGAAAAAACCTGCTTGTCGTTTACGGTCGTTGGCATAGTCAAATTTGAAAAACAAATATAGCAATTCCAGCTTTGGCCGGCCTTGAATATTTTTGCTTAACGGGATTATTGTACTTTAGCTGCAAAATCAGCCAGTATGAACCGAGTGCTTATTGTTTCGAGCGAGAGAAGCGATTTAGCTTTTTATTTGAAGTGCAATGCCGATAACGTTGATATTTCTGTAGAACAGCTTACGCCACAAGTGGGAGGTGATATTATCCAATATCTCTCAGAGCAAAAAATTGATGTCGTTATATTGTCAGTCTGCGATGCGCATTGGGGAACAGCCGATTTTATTGTCAGATTGATCGGGCATTTTCCAAAGATTGCGTTTTTGCTTGCCTGCGATAAAAATGACGAGGTCCGGGCTTTGAGCCTTTTGGAAAGTGGCGTACAGGATTATTTCCTGAAAGAGCGATTAGACGCTTTCTTGTTTCGAAAATATATACTGACAGCTTTTATCCGAAGAAATCTGCGCAATGAAGCTATCGAATCCAGTAAAAAAGAGCAGGAAGCCCGCGAATACAGCAGCCGTTTACTTTCGCGTATGAGCCACGAAATCAGAACGCCGATGAATGCCATCATTGGTATGGCCGAATTGCTAAACGACACAGAATTAAGCAGTAAGCAACGCTATTACCTTCAGCTCATCAGGGATAGTGGCAATATGCTGCTAGCTTTGTTCAATGATTTGTTGGATTTTGCCCGCATCGAATCCGGGAAGGTGAAGATACATTCGCGGCCTTTTTCTATTAAGCGAGCTATGCAGGAAGTGATGGAATCTGCTTTACCACAGGCCCTTGAAAAGAAAATCAACTTGTTGTTACATATCAGTCCGCAACTGCCAGAAATGCTCTTTGGCGACGATCTGCGTATTAGGCAGGTGATGATGAACCTGGTGGATAATGCCATAAAGTTTACACATGCCGGATCGGTCAGGCTTCACATTACTGGCGAAGGACAGGCCGATAAGCAAGTTTTAAAATTCGTGGTGCAGGACACGGGACAAGGGATTAAAAAAGAGGTGATTCCACAACTTTTTAAAGCCTTAGTAAAAGGTGTGGAGCATGAAGCGGCTCACATCAAAGGCATCGGGCTTGGCCTTTCAATTTGTGATCACCTGGTGAAAAGGATGCATGGCGCGATAAGCGTTTCTTCGGTGCTGGGAAAAGGTACTGCTTTTTCAGTGACTTTACCACTGGTGTTAGTAGAAGATCAGCCTGAAGCTGAAGATAAAAATGTGCTGAAAGACAAGCGTTTCCTTTATGTGGCGCAGGATATGCTCTATAAAAAGTTGTTGTCTGACTACTGCAATTATTGGGGAGTAAAACTTGAAGTGGTGCAGGAAGACCAGGATTTGCCCGTCTTTACTAAGAATCTGGAGGATTATGACTTGTTAATCACAAATCTTAGACCTAACTTCAAACTGGATTTAAAGCTGATTGATCTGGTGCGCAAAACACGCGAAATGCCGCATATTTTGCTTAAAAATCGCGAAAATGTCAACGATCAACTTGTTGTTATCAGAAAAGATACCGTGATTTTGCTTAAGCCGCTTCAGATGGATGAATTTTTTGAAACCGTGCAACGTGTTTTTGAAAAGAAAGCAGATGTGTTAAACAGGCGTGAGTTTACGCCCATTTCTGATGAACGCAAGGCAGAATATCATCCGCTGGAAATTCTTGTGGCAGAAGATAATGCCATTAATCAGAAGATTATCCTCAGTGTTTTAAGCCGTTATGGCTACAGACCGCGGTTGGTAGAAAATGGCAAGCAGGCACTGGATGCTGTTTTGGTAAAGACCTATGATTTAATTTTAATGGACATACAAATGCCTGTGATGGACGGTGTTGAAGCCTGCAAGCTTATTCGTCGGCGGGTACCGGCCGAGGCGCAGCCACGCATTATCGCGCTTACAGCAGATGCCCTGCTTCAAAGCAGTGAGGAGTATATTCAGAACGGAATGGACGGAGTGCTTTATAAGCCGGTGCAAACCAAAGAGTTGCTCAAGGTGCTGACGGATACCGCCCTGCGGGAACGAAAAGGCACAGCTGATAAGTAGTGAAAAAACACTAAGCTTTCCCGTTTATGGTTCGTCAGGAAATTTTTTCGGCTTGCTGTATGCCGGGTTTTTTAAGAAATTCTCATCATGCAGGGTGGAGATAAAAGCTTTTAAATCAGCCTTTTCGTTGGGTGTCAGTTGCACACCTCCGCGCAAAAGGTGGTGCATAAGCGGGTCAACCTGTTCAGAAACTTGCAAATGATGCGAATAGAAATCAATAACCTCATCCAACGTTTCAAACCTGCCATCGTGCATATAAGGCCCGCCCAGGCTGATGTTTCGTAAAGTGGGTGCTTTATAGACGCCTTTGTCCATGATATCGCCGGTGATGGCGAAACGATCCGCCAAATCGTCGAAAACAGTATCTTTTCCGTTATTATAAAACAGGTGTGTGGTAAACAAAGGATTACCAAAGCCGCCATGGCAATGAAAACAATCCGCGCCTTCCTCTGTGGTGAAAAGGATAAAACCGTTCAGCTCGGGCTGCGAAAGCTGCTCTTCTCCACGCAGATAACGGTCGATTTTCGCTTCTGCCGAAACAAAAGTACGTACGAACTGCGCGATCGCTTTTTCAATATTATTGAAAGTAATCTGTTGACTTCCAAAGGCTTTGTAAAATAATTCCGGATAACCATCAAGGCTTTGAAACAAGGCCTTTACCTGATTGGTATCTCCATCCATTTCATCAGAAGCCATTACTGCTATGCGAACAAAGTCTTCAATAGTTCTGAAATTTGGGTTGTCGTTATTTTTGTAAATACCTCCATTCCAGCCATATCCACTGTGATTCCACACCAGGTTGACAAGCGGCAAAACCACGTGATGCGTTTGTTGCCCAGTCAATCCATGCACAAATCCGCCTTCAAAAACCGGGTGATCGATGCCTGGCTCGAAGTTATTTTCTTGAATATGACAAGTGCTGCAACTCATCAGCGAATCGGGATGGGTGCGACCGCTCAATCGGCCGTCATAAAACAAGAATCTGCCCAGCGCAACGCCCTCTTCGGTCATAGGGTTATCGTTGGGAATATTTAATTTGGTGGGAAAGGCATACGGAATCTCAATTTCATAAGGTGTTGGCTTATAGCCGGGTTCGTCGGGGAAAGCTGGCTTGTCGTTGCTACAGCCCGTCAGAAACAATGAAATTGTAAACGCCAAAAGTGTTTTTAATATGAAGGATTTAGCTGACATAATTATTTTTCTGATCTTAAACTAAAAGCCTCTACGCCATTGCGACAGGCGATGTCCATGGCTTCCTGTTGCTGCATAATGGCACCGCCCCACACATCGTGATCGTAAACTTTATAACCGTAGAACCATTTCTCTATGTTCATTATTAGATCAATTTCGACAGGTTCACCTGTTTTTATGGTAAAATTTAAGGGGAGCTTAAGGCTGAAATTATTGTGAATAAAAGCCGTAACAGAATTTAGTTTTTGTGGAGGCATGTAACCGTCGCAATGCTGGTAATGACCGCGGTCGCCAAATTCAAACAAATCATAGCCTGATTTTCCACCTTCATCATATTCCTGGCCAATGCCAAGGTGGAAGTTGAAAGGTTCAATAGCACCAGTCTCGTTTATCCATTTTCCATTGAGTTTCATATAGTGATAGCCTCCGCCGAGATATTCGGGCCAAAACATAAACGACTCAGGTGGATTTACAAAACGGTGTGATTTGTTGGCCTCTTTATCTAGCCCGAAAGTAAAATGGATGCCGCTATAATTGCCGGAAGGAATAGGGTAGCTCGAATTGATAGTGTGGGTTTCTTCTATATCTGTGTCGATATAAAATATGTTTTCATCTACATTTTGTGTTATTCCCAAGGCTTCTCCATCTTCTTTAATCAATTGAATGTCAGATATAAACCACTGAATTTCAGTTACCATATAGCGGTTTCCTGCTGCATTGGTATAAATTAGGGCATCAGTTTTTAGTGCTTCACCTTCAACTTCGTGTTTCACCTTCAAGCTGAAGTCGCCAAAAGCAGTGGCCTCTTCCGTTTTTTTACAGCCGGGAATCACCAGCATGGAGAGGATGACGCCAATCCAAAATAAATTTTTCATTGCTATGAGATTTGGTTTGATACAGTTTTAGCAAAAACTACGCCTACAAAGATAAGGATTAAAGCAGAGTTTTTAAAGCCTGCCAAGCTATTTGTCAGGTATTCCAAATAGTATTTAGCGGTTTGGTTGTGCATTGACCATGCTAATAGATGAATTTAACTTGGTGAAGAATGATTACTTTTGTAGCAAAAATTAATACGATGGAAAAATATAAGGCTGGAGATAAGGTGAGGTTTTTGAATGAAATGGGCGGTGGAGTTGTGGTGCGGAATATCGACAGTCGGCTTGTGTTGGTTGCCATTGATGATGGTTTTGAGATTCCGGTGTTGATAAGTGATTTGGTGGCTGTTCCTGTAGCCGAATCCACGCGCAAAAATAATGCCATGGATATTGCCCGCCAGGAAGTGCTGAGGCAGGAACAAGAGAGAATTGATGAGGCTGATGCCGCCAGAAAGAGCGGTTTGAGAAGATTCGCCAAAGACCTTGAGCCTGAAGGTGTTTACCTGGCTTTTGTGCCACATGATCAGCAGTGGCTTTTGACTGGTTTGTTGGATGTTACGCTAATCAATCATAGCACGGCAGAGCTTCTGTATAGTTTTAATATTCTGCCCGATGATAGCCAGGAAAACGTCGATTATGGACAGATTGCAGCTTATTCAAAGGTAGTGATTGAAACCATTTCACGCGAAGACTTGAATGCCTGGTCGGCTGGTTTGGTACAGGCAATCCTTATCGAAGAAAAGACCACGCGACCACTGATGCCATTACACGCGCCTTTTCAGTTGAAAGCCAGTAGGTTTTTCAAGGAAGGTAGCTACAGTTACTCAGCCGTTTTGGGCGAAAAGGCGTTGATGTTAAACTTGCAGTCGTTGCAAGCTTTGCGCATCAACGACCAGCAAGCCATGCAGTTTAATAAAGACGGACGCCTGCCCGAACCATCCAAAACACCTGTCGTCATCAAAGAAAAACAACTTATCGACAAACACCGTACCTCGCCCGGTGTGGCTGTCGTGGATTTGCATATTGCGGAGTTGGTTGACAATATTTTAGGACTTAATAGCAAGGATATGTTACGCATACAGCTTGATTATTTTAGTAAAAGCCTTGACAATGCAATGGTTAACGAATATGATAAAGTTACTTTTATTCACGGCGTCGGCAATGGCGTGCTTAAAAATGCCATCGTGAAAGCATTGGAAAGTTATGAGGGAACCTCGAACAGAATGGCTTCGATGAGTAAATTTGGTGTAGGTGCCATTGATGTGCTACTTAAGGACAGAGAGTAAACGCACTACTAAACTTTAACAAGATTCGAAAAAACAAGCCTGAAAAATTATGAGTGGTCACAACCCCTTTACGCTTCCAGTAACTGATCCTGTATTGATTTTTGCCATCGTACTTCTGGCAATAATGGCCATTCCGGTGCTATTTAGGAAAACCAATATCCCGTCGATTGTCGGAATGATTGTATTTGGAATTATTGTTGGTCCGCATGCCTTTCATATCCTCCACGAAAGTCAGGTGATGGAGCTTTTCGGTAAGGTAGGTCTTCTTTATATTATGTTTCTGGCAGGGCTCGAAATTGAGTTTATAGAATTTCGAAAAAACAGCCGAACCAGTATTTTCTTTGGTTTGCTCAGCTTTTTGATTCCATATGGTTTAGGTTATGGTGCTTCGGTTTACTTCCTTGGATTCGATTTTGTGGCAGCATCCTTAGTTGGAATTTTGTTGTCGTCCAATACTTTAATTGCTTTTCCACTAGCCAGCAGCCTGGGATTGGCCAAAACACCCGCCGTTACTACAGCAGTAAGTGGGACAGTGATTGCCGATACGCTGGTATTGGTTTTCTTGGCTTTTTTAACCACCATGCTCAATGGCGAAGGCGAAGGTGGCTTCATTAGTTTTATCATCAGCTTTTCAATTTTTTCATTCGCTGTTTTCTTCCTGCTTCCAAAGCTGAGTGCCTGGTTTTTTCGACATATAACCCTGGACGGCACCACCCAATATTTATTTGTTTTCACGATGCTTTTCGTATCGGCTTTTACTGCTGAACTGGCTGGTGCTGAACCTATTATAGGTGCTTTCTTTGCCGGACTGGCGCTAAACCGGCTTATCCCGCATTCCTCTACACTGATGAATCGGATTGATTTTGTAGGAAACTCACTGTTCATACCTTTTTTCCTTATCAGCGTGGGTATGTTGATTCGTCTGGATATATTTTTATCAGGATATATGCTGCTGATTTATGCCGTTGCGCTACTCGTTCTCGGCATAGGCGGAAAGTGGATTGCAGCATATATTACCAAACTTATCTTCAAGATTACAAAAAATGAGATGCAAACCATTTTTGGCCTTACTTCGGCGCGGGCTGCTGCAACTCTTGCTGTCGTGTTGGTTGGCATGCGTTATGGCGTGATTTCCGAAGATATTTTTAATGCAACCATTATCTTGATTATGGTTAGTTCGCTTTTTAGCTCCTGGCACACACAACGTTATGGCAAGCGGCTGGCAATCGACGAATCACGCAAAGAGCCGGAAGCAAATACCACATTGAGCCAGCGTATTCTTGTGCCAATTGCCAATCCTGCCACCGTGAAAAAGCTGTTAGATCTGGCGATTATGATGCATAATCCCAAATCGGCTGAACCGATATATTCGCTGGCTGTCGTAAAAGATGACCATGAAGCACGCAAGCATTTGGCTGCCATAAAACCTATATTAGAAGAGATGCGTAGACATGCAGCGGCTTCCGGTGTAAGTCTGGAAGGCTTTAACCGGCTCGACGCCAATATCCCGGAAGCCATCGTAAAAACTTCTATTGAGATTAATGCTTCTACGCTCATCCTTGGCTGGAGTGGGCGCGACGCAGACCTCAGTCGTATTTTTGGCTATATGTTCGAGGCTATCCTTAAAGCTTCTTACAACCAGGTCATCATTAGCAATTTGCCGCAGCCACTCGAAACAACTGATGTGCTGCTGGTGCTTGTGCCGCGCAATGCCACTGTGGAACACGGCTTCGACCGCTGGGCAAACACCCTGATGCAACTTGCCAAAGAAATGTCGGCCTCCTTAGTGTTTTATGCCGAAGAAAATGATTATGCGATCCTCAGGAAACGTTTTAAACAGTTTGGTATTCAGCTTAAAGATAAGAGCTTGGGTTACAATACAGATGCTTATTTTGAACAACATTTTCAAAGCAAGCAAAAGCTTTTTGTACTAATAAATGCACGCCAGCAATCGCTTTCCTACAACCTGCATCATTGGAACCTTACCTATAAGATTCCGCAGCTGCTGCCTGATGAAAATGTATTGATGATATATCCTGAGCAAGCAGACCTGTTTATTTCCACTCCCTGAGTTTTGATAGCTTAGAAAGCGCTTATTTCAATTTATATTGAGATGTGCTTACCTATTGGGGTTCACCTTCAAGGCCTTGTTTTTTAGGTTATTTCTGTTCAGGAATTGTTAAAATTTCATAATAAAAAGGCAGCTTTTGATAAATTTAAAAACGGCATAAAGTGTATAATTAACTGGCATTAAAATACTTTAATTCTGAAGAGATAGAAAATGCCGTTTCGAAAACGTTGCGCTGCGAAGTCTGGCAAAAGCAGCAAAGGCATTTCGTTTATCTTTGATTCGAAAATAGGATAAAAACGTAATAAATAGTTCAATTATATGAGAAAAGTCTTTAACACGTTATTTTCAATGGAATTAATGGGACTGATGGTAATCATTTTTGCTTTTGCTATTGGTGCCGCCACATTTATTGAAAACGATTTTGGAACAGTAGGTGCCAAAGCAGTAGTTTATAATGCCACCTGGTTTGAAATACTGTTGGTATTATTGGCTATTAATTTGATTGCCAACATCTTCAAATATAAGATGTATCGTCTGAGAAAATTAACTGTATTCACCTTTCACCTTTCTTTTATTGTCATCCTTATTGGTGCCGGAATTACCAGATATATTGGTTTTGAAGGTATTATGAGCATCCGTGAAGGCGAAACAGAAAATACCATGCTGTCTGACAACACCTATGTTATGATTGAGCTGAAGGAAGGTGATCAGCAGGTTTATACTGATGAAGCGGTGTTGATGTCAGCCTTGTCAGAGAAGAGCTATAGCGACAGGGCGTCTATCAACGGCAAAACATTTCACTTCAAATCAGTGCGTTATGTTCCTAATGCTCAAGAAATGCTGGTGAAAGGAAATGCCGGCGAAGGCGCTCCATATGCTATTATGGTGGTTTCTAACTCCAATTCAGGGCGCAGTAACCTGATTATTAAACAAGGTGATCAGCGGAAGTTTTTAGGACAAAATTTTGTTTTTGACCAACAAGAAACGCCGGATGCCATCAACCTTAAATTCGTGGATGGCAAGCTCAACATCAAGACCCCTGAAGTGATGTTGGCCATGTCAATGGCAGGAGGCGATACGGATACCTTAGCAGCCAACGAGTGGCAGCAGTTTGAGATGCGTAAACTATACAGCCTTGGCGATATGCGTATCGTGCTAACGGATGTTTACGAAAATGGGAAGGTAGATTTTACCTCTTACCAAGGGAAAGATATGAATTTTATGAATGCCATGATTGTAAAAGTGGAATCCGGCGGACTAACCAAAGAGGTTGCTTTGCGCGGTGGCAAAGGTTATCTCGGCGAAAATACTACTTTTGAACTCAATGGCACTACCATAAATATGATGTATGGCGCAAAAATTCTTGATCTGCCCTTTGCTATCAAACTAATTGATTTTGAGCTGGAAAGATATCCCGGCTCAATGAGTCCGGCCTCTTATGCCAGTGATGTGGTGTTGATTGACGAGGCGAATAATATTGAAAAACCTTATCGTGTTTTTATGAATAACGTATTGAATTACAAAGGTTATCGCTTTTTTCAATCTTCTTATGACAAAGACGAATTGGGAACTGTTTTGTCGGTAAATCACGATGCGATGGGTACCTGGGTAACTTATCTTGGCTATTTCCTGCTGTCGCTGGGCATGTTGCTGGCACTCTTTGTGCCGCATACCCGTTTTGCCTTGTTAGGGAAACTCTTGAAGAAATCAAATCAGAAAACAGCGGTAATGCTTGTTGCCGCTATGTTGGCCGGTGGAAGTCTGGTGGCACAACAGCATAATCACAGCATGGAGCCAACGATAATTCCAACCGAAATGGCTACGGAGTTCGGTAAGTTGTTGGTTCAGGATCAGGACGGACGCCTGAAACCTTTGAATACCCTTTCAAACGAGATGCTGCGAAAAGTTGCACGCAAAAGCACTTTCAATGGCATGAACGCCGATCAGGTTTTGATGGGAATGCAGTTAGAACCGGAAAAATGGCAGCTTCAAAAAATGATTAAGGTGAGCCATCCTGAACTCAAGAAATTTTTGAACATCCGCGAAGGCAGCCATGCCACTTTTGCTGATTTCCTGGATTTGAAAAATGGCAGTGGTTACAAGCTGCGCGATATGGTGTCGCAAGCCTATTCCAAAAAACCTGCCGAGCGCAGCAAGTTTGACAACGACGTGATAAAAGTGGACGAACGGGTAAATATCTCTTATTTGGTTTATACCGGTGAGCTGCTTAAAATTCTACCCGACCCACGTGATTCGCACCATCCATGGTTTAAGCCCGGTGAAAGAGTTGCCGGCATGGATGTCAATGATTCAGCCTTTATCACCGACGTGATTCCTTATTATTTTATGGCATTGGGAGCTGGAAACTATGAGCAAGCCAGTGAGCTGGCTCAAGGTATCCATAATTTTCAACAGCGCTATGGTGCTGATATTGTGCCTTCGCAATCCAAAGTAAAAGCTGAAATCTTATACAATAAGCTGGGAATTTTTGACCGTCTCGGAAAATATTTCGGACTAGTTGGTATGGTATTGTTGGTGTTGGTTTTCGTTCAAATCTTTAAAGAACGCAACTGGATTAACAAATCGGTGAGTGTTTTTTATTGGATCATCGTGTTGTTCTTTATTTTTCAAACACTTGGGTTGGCCATCCGCTGGTATATTTCGGGCCGTGCACCCTGGAGCAACGGATACGAATCCATGATTTATATCAGTTGGGTTACCGTGTTGGCCGGCCTGATTTTCTCAAGAAAATCACCTATGACCATCGCGGCCACATCCATTCTTGCCTCCATTATATTGATGGTAGCGCACCTGAGCTGGATGGATCCGGAAATTACAAATCTTGTTCCGGTGCTAAAATCCTACTGGCTCACCATCCATGTTTCTGTTATCACAGCAAGCTATGGCTTCCTTGCATTAGGCGCTCTGCTTGGATTTATTAACCTGATATTGATGATCTTAAAGAATAAAAATAATTATGCTGATCTTCAAAAACGTATCAAAGACCTCAATTATATCAACGAGCGCACCGTGATTATCGGGCTTTATCTGCTTACCATCGGAACTTTTTTGGGAGGTGTCTGGGCCAACGAATCCTGGGGGCGTTATTGGGGCTGGGACCCTAAAGAAACCTGGGCCTTGGTGACTATTCTCGTTTACACTTTTATTGCACATACCGGATATATGCCCGGCGTAAAAACCGACTACAGCTTCAGCCTATATACCGTGGTGGGTTTTGCTTCGGTTATTATGACCTATTTTGGCGTTAACTATTACCTTTCGGGCTTGCACTCCTACGCTGCCGGTGATCCGGTTCCGGTGCCATCATTCGTGTATTATACAATCGCTGTCGTCTTTTCTGTTTCGCTTTGGGCGTATCTTAACGAACGAAAATACTTGTATGCGGCAGATAAACCATAGCGGTAAAATATTAATATACAGCTTATTGTAAGATTTAATAATTTTAGCTGTGGATTTCTTCAAGAGGCTTTTCAAAGACTTTTCCTCGCAGGCATCTCCCGCGATGAGAAGTCTTTTTTGTACACTTAATTAGCTTACTAAATTAAATTTGTGACAGAACGAATAGTAAATTTGTCGTGCTAAGTTTAAAACAAAGCAATTGATCTGCTGTTATAGTGTCTTATGAAAATATTGGTTAGTAAGCTAATTAAAGTCTCTGTTTTTTTGCTGTCTTTCGGCGCTATTGCAGAAACGCAAGCACAACAAGTCGAGGTTCGGATACTTGATTTCGAGAACTTTGAACCCTTTTTACATAAAAACAATGATACCATTTATGTCATCAATTTTTGGGCAAGTTGGTGCGTTCCGTGTATAAAAGAATTGCCTGATTTTGAGAAGCTGAACGTAAAATATGCTGACAAAAACTTCAAAATGATCCTTGTAAGCCTCGATTTCAAGCGTACTTTAGACAGTAAACTGATTCCTTTTATTACTGAGAAAAATCTGAAAGCATCCGTGTTGTTGTTGCATGCACCCGATGCCAACGCCTGGATTAATAAGGTCAATCCAAGCTGGTCGGGCGCAATTCCGGCAACTTTAATCTATAAAAATGAGTTTCGACTATTTCACGAAGGTGGATATACCTATAGCGAACTCGATAAAATTGTAAAACCATTGATCAATTAAAACTATGAAAAAAAGTATTTTTTTACTGCTATTTGTGTTAAGTTTTACTATCACTTTAATGGCGCAAGGCTATAAAGTGGGTGACAAAGCCCAAGATTTTGAGCTGATGAACATTGATGGAAAAACCGTTAGCATGGCTGATTATCCTGATGCAAAAGGCTTTATCGTGATTTTCACCTGCAACCATTGTCCGTATTCTGTTGCTTACGAAGGCAGAAAAATCGCGCTGGCTAAAAAGTTTGAATCCTTGGGCTATCCGGTCATCGCCATCAATCCCAACGATTCTACAATTGTGCCGCAGGACAGCTTTTCCAATATGGTGAAGCGGGCTGCCGAAAAAGACTTTCCTTATCCCTATCTTTTAGATGCTGACCAGACTGTTTTTCAACAATACGGCGCCACACGTACCCCACATGTTTTTCTTTTAAACAAAGAATCCAGCGATTTAATTGTACGCTATATTGGAGCAATTGATAATAATTACGAAAACGCTAAGAAAGCTTCTGAACACTATGTTGAAGCTGCTATTGAAGCTTTACTGCAAGGTCAAAACCCTGATCCTGAGTTTACAAAAGCAATTGGATGTTCCATTAAGATTAAAAAATCTTGAGTTGGACTTTTCTGATAAATACACTTTCTCAGATAAAAAACTAACTTTAGCGTCTATCCGATATCTTTGGAATTTAGACCATTAGCTGACTGAATGTTAGGGAATAAGTAAATTGTACTAATTTAGTTCGCCAAAATAGAAATGCTTTTTTGGTAAGTTATTTTTTAGATTTAACAAAATTCAGTTTACTCTTAACCATCAAAATCTTTATTATGATCCGAAAACTTTATTTATTTGTGATTATGGCAATCATTTTAACTGCGTGTGAAACGCCTGAAAAATCAAGGAGCAAAGAGAATCCATTTTTTGCGGAATATACCACACCCTATGGTATTCCGCCTTTCAACCTGATAAAAACGGAGCATTATATTCCTGCTCTGCAAAAAGGACTGGAAGAACAAAAAGCAGAAATAGATGCTATTGTAAATCAAAAGGAAGCACCAACTTTCGACAATACAATTGAAGCTTATGAGCGCAGTGGCCAGCTTTTAGACAAGGTGAGCTCGGTTTTTTACAACCTTAGTTCATCACTTACCAGTGATACGATGCAGGAATTGGCCCGCACCATGTCGCCAATGATGTCAAAACATAGTGACGATATTACGCTAAATGCTGCGCTTTTTGAGCGAATCAAATCGGTTCACGACAATGCTGCCGCTTTCGATTTAAGTGAAGAACAGCAAATGTTGCTCGAAAAGATTTACAAAGGTTTCGTCAGGGGAGGTGCTTTGCTTGGTGATGCCGAACAACAAGAACTACGTAAGTTTAACGAAGAGCTTTCATTACTTTCATTGCAGTTTGGCGACAATGTTCTGGCCGAAACCAATAAATATCAAATGGTTGTTGAAGATCGGAATCGGTTAAAAGGCATACCTGATAATTTCTTGGATGCTGCTGCCGAAGCTGCTAAAGATGCCGGATACACTGATAAATACGTCTTTACATTGCAAAAACCCAGTCTGTTGCCAGTATTAACATACGCAGACAATAGGGAGTTGCGCGAAGAAATGTTCAAGGCCTACATCAACCGGGGTGACAATAACGACGAGTTTGACAACAAAGAAAAGCTGAGTCGCATAGCTGTTCTTAGGGCAAAACGTGCGAAGTTGCTGGGTTATGACAATCACGCAGCTTTTGTTTTAGAACGAAATATGGCAAAAACGCCAGAAACAGTTAATGAGCTGTTGGATGAGTTGCTTGCCGCTGCCATGCCGATGGCTAAAAAAGAAGCTGGTGAGTTGCAAAAACTTATCAAAAAACGCAAAGACGGTATCACGCTACAGCCTTGGGATTGGTGGTATTATGCTGAAATTTTGCGCAAAGAAAAATACGATCTGGATGAAGCCGCATTGCGCCCTTATTTTAAATTAGAAAATGTGAGAGATGGCGTTTTTGAGACCGCAAATCGCCTCTGGGGCTTACGCTTTGAGCCTCGCGCCGATTATCCAAAATACCACAAAGATGTAGAAGTTTATGAGGTTTTAGAAGCTGATGGTAAGCATGTTGCTGTATTGTTTATGGATTTCTTTCCACGAGCTTCAAAACAAGGAGGCGCCTGGATGAGTAGTTACCGCAAACAATCCAGAACCCAGGATGGTGAATTTATTAGTCCGATCATCACCACTAATTTTAACTTTACTGCTCCTTCGGCCGGTAAGCCGGCACTATTGAGCTGGGACGAAGTACAGACTACTTTCCACGAAATGGGACATGCTTTTCATGGCATGCTGTCTAATTGCACCTACAACAGCCTCAGCGGAACAAGCGTTCCACGCGACTTTGTTGAGCTACCTTCACAGATTATGGAACATTGGGCTGGCGAACCTGAAGTGATGGCTTTTTACGCTAAACATTATGAAACCGGCGAAGTGATTCCAACAGCCTTGATAGACAAAATGCAGAAAAGCAGTACTTTCAACCAGGGCTTTTCAATGGCAGAGTTTTTATCAGCTGCTGCGCTGGATATGGATTGGCATACCATCGACGGTACCGAAACCTTTGACGCAATAGCCTTTGAAAACGCCTCACTTTCAGAAAGTGGTTTGATTCCTGAAATTGTGGTGAGATACAGAAGTCCTTATTTCAGTCATATTTTCTCCGGAGGCTATTCAGCTGGCTACTATAGCTATATCTGGTCTGAAGTGCTTGACAGCGACGCTTTTGAAGCCTTTAAAGAAAACGGAATCTTCGATCAGAAAACAGCAGCTTTATACCGCGAAAATATATTGGCACGTGGCGGTACCGCTGACCCAATGGAACTTTACATAGCTTTCAGAGGAAAAAAACCTACGAAAGATGCCCTCTTGAAAAATAGAGGAATTACTAAATAGTAATTCCTTGTAAAAAATAAAGCCCTACTTATAAACTATAAGTAGGGCTTTTTTGCTTTTAGACTATCAGGCATCAATTCCGGGATAAGACGCACAAAATATCCAATAGTATCTTGTTTACAAACAAAGCAAAAACACCGGTAAAGCAAAGCTAAAACGGGTTTTAAATCACTGCTGGCAAGCGAAAGAACAACCGGAAATGGTGCAAGTTGTTTCGAAAAAGACCCTATACTAAAATCACTTTGCAGTGCTTTTTATTTCGCACTAAAAGTCATCTTCATCGTTTTCATCATAATCGTCGGGATCGAATTCGAGCAGCTCGTCAAAGCTTTCATAAGCTTCATCATCTTCATCAGTAGGATTGTAGATGGAGATTTTTCTATCGCGTTTGCCCGTTGTCTTTGTTACATGTTTTCTAACTAAGTCATCATCTGGCTTTTCAAATGTACGTGACTTTTTCTTCTCAGATTTCATGGTTCTAAATTTACGTTTTGAATGGATAATGTGAAAAATAAACTGAATGGATATAAGGATAAGGATTAATTACTAATTATAAATCCGGCATAGCTTATGGAATAAATGCCAATTAAGTGGCATAAGCTGTCTCATTATTCTTGTTTGAGCTATCACTTAAAGTAACTATAGTAGAGTTGTTTAAATTATAAAGTGCAATTTTACTATTTTTATTTTTTGTAAAACAAGTTTTTAGAAAAAAATATTAAAATTTATTATTAAAAATTCATAACAAACTGATAAACAAGGATGTATGAAGATTGAGGAAGACAAGGAAATCATTTAACACTAAGCTGTTTTTTCTGGTACTTTTTCTTGCTCTTTTTCCTGATCTCTAACTTGTAGAAAAACTTCAGTCAGTTTGCTCAGGCTAGCATCCGAAGGTGCCTGAAACACGCGCAGATCAAACTTGGGTATGACCGCCAGAATATGGTCAAAAACATCACTTTGCAGTTCTTCATAAGCTACCCATGCCTGGTTTTTGCTAAAAAGATAAACCTCTAGCGGAATGCCTAATTCGGTGGGCTGCAACTGTCTCACGATAATCGTCATTTCCTGATTTACCCGTGGATGGTTTTCAAAATAGGTGCGCAGATAAGCCCTGAAAACACCAAGATTAGTTTGGCGCCTGCCATTGACAAGATTGGAAGCGTCAATTTTGTTGGAAGCATTAAATTTTTCTATTTCCGATTCTTTTTTGGTTATATAGTCGCTAATAAGTTGGAAATGCTTATACTTTTCGAGCATTTCGGGTGTGCAAAAACTTACGCTGGCCATATCAATATTGATATGTCGTTTGATACGCCGCCCGCCGGATTCTGACATGCCTCGCCAATTGGTGAAGTAATCTGAAACCATAGAATATGTGGGAATTGTGGTAATAGTTTTATCCCAATTTTGAACTTTCACGGTCGTTAGTGTGATTTCGAGCACGTCGCCATCAGCACCAAATTTAGGCATACTGATCCAGTCGCCGATGCGTACCATATCATTGAGCGTAAGTTGAATGCCACCAACAAAACCCAAGATGGGATCTCTGAAAACCAACATCATTACAGCGGAAAGTGTTCCTAAACCAAGGATGAGATTGCCAACATCCTTGCCAATAAGCGTGGCAATAATTAGCAGTGATGCAATGATGTAAATAATGATTTTAAAAACCTGGGTTAAGCCTTTGATGGGCTTGCTTTTCGAGACTTCAAAAGTGTTGTAAAAATCGTTGATAGAGGATATTACTGCGTCAAGGATAAAGGCAACCACGAAAATCACATACACTTCAATGGTATCCTGCACAAAATCTGCTGCAGCCGGGAAGCTGGGCAATGTTTCATCTGCAAACTCATTGAGTATATAAGAGGGAACCAGCAAAGAAGCACGAGAAATAACTTTGTTTTTCATCAGGATATCATCGAAACTGGTTTTCGACCGCTTGATAAACTGATAAATAGTTCGCTTAATGATAAACCTGGTCAGGTAATAAGTAACTATTGCTACTACGAAAAGGCCCACAAAAGCAATGCTTTCAGCTAATAAATTAGCGTAATATTCATTAAGTTTTAGAGATAGTGCAAAACGTTTAAAAATGTCAATGGTCCACTCAAACATGAAAAAATGCGTTTAACAAAATAGTTTATAAATATTTAATGGCGTCGAGGTATTTTTCCTGAATAAACAAGAGTTTGCCCTGGCAGCATACTTCGTCGTATATACGCACAAAATCACAAACGCCTTCGTTGTCGTACATTGTCGTGAGGGCAGCATCGAAATTATTATCCTCCACATTATGCTTGATGCTGCTGGTGATTTTCTCGAAAGAATTCCAGCGCAGCTGAACAGGCAAACTGATGTAATACATTTCTTTCCAGTTGCTATCGTGCCAAATTCCTTCACTGATTCGCTCTATATTAAAATATTTAGAGATTTTAATGATGGAGGAATAACTGTTTACCTGGCGTGCTTTGGCAAAGGAAATGCCCTGCTCCCTGAAAGCTTCAACCAGCTCGCCAACCAAGTTGTAAGGCAGATATTTCAGGCGGATGGCACCGGCTGGTTTGTTGAAAAGGTTGATCAAACTCGGCGTACCATCGAAGAAATGCGGGAAATTTTTCTTGATGTTTTTTACACTGCGGATGACTTTATCGTCGCCATAGATAAACTTGGTAATAAGGAAAAGTGATTTTGGATCGGTTCGGTCAGGAACGGTAGTGCCATTGTAGCCCGGAAAAGGGTATAACGATTCAAGGATAAGCGCGTTTGTGTAGGTTTCGTGTTCAACAGAAGCCAGGTTTTCTTTCTTAGAAATAACGCCAATGGATGATAAGGTATGTTTTTCCATAGATTTCAATATTTTAATAGTTGTCTCAATTTAAAGGCGAATATACAGAATTCTAAGACAATTTTACAAATCAATTTTTTTTAGAAGAAAAAATATTTCTCTCCCGGCACGCGGTTTAATAGAGTTGTAGGCTATTTCAAAGTGCTCAAACTGAAAATAATTTCTGAAAAGCCTTTCATAAATATCCACCGTATCACCAAAGGGTGGTTCCGTGTTTTCAAATTTATGGTTAAAAAGTAAGCCGCAAAGCTTGCCATCAGGTTTTAGTAGTTGATGCATTTTTTGAACATAATTTATTCGTCTACCGGGGATCAGCGAGCTGAAAAACGTCTGTTCTAAAACCAGGTCGTAATGGCTGTTATGTGTGAAGAAATCATCGTTAATGATATTTGAATCAGGGAATTGTGGACAAAGAAGTCGAAACTGTTCGATGGCATTTTTTGAAAAGTCGAGCAGAAAAGTATTCTCAAACCCTTGCTCAAACAGGTATTTTACCTCCCAACCTCTGCCGGCTCCAGGAACTAAAATCCGGAGTTTTTTGTTTTGCAGTTGATCAATATATTCTCGAATAGGTGGCGACACACTTCCCATGTCCCAGCCGGGCTTACTCTGGCCGTAATGTGAATCCCAATAGGAGACAGAAAAATCAGACAAGTTATCTTCCAACATCAGCCACCAGCTTTTTTTGTTTGCGAATAGCCTTTTTTTAATAGCAGCTCAAGCAGCCGATCCCTGAAATCGCCTTGAATTAATATTTCGCCGTCTTTTACGCTGCCACCCGTTCCGCAACTGGATTTCAGAGATTTGCCCAACTCCTGTATGTCGCTTTCATTGCCCACAAAACCGCTAATCAGGCTTACTTTTTTGCCGCCGCGCTGCTTTTTATCCAGAAAAATACGGAGCTTCTGCTGCGAAGGTTTTAGGGTTTCGGTTTGTGTTTCCTCTGCTTCAAAGTTGAGATTGGAATTGGTGGAATAAACCAGTTCTTCATTAGATTTCTTCTTCATAAGTCTTTGGCATTAATACATTTAAACTTAAAGGGTTTACCTGTATCTTCAGGTTTTTCTTGAGTTTCAGCGGCTCACCATCCAGGTTGATCGTCCGGTTTTTATTGCGCTTCACCAAAATTTCTGAGGCTTTATAAATCTGCACAAACTTTGACTTATGTATGCGTTTGAGCAACAGCAAATTGATGATGAGCGGCATCTCAAAAATAGGCGGTTTTTCAACTACACAAACGTCTAAAAGCCCGTCATTTAGCTTGGCTTCGGGCGCTATGGTTGTGTTGTAACCAAACTGGCTGGAGTTGGCGAAGGCAATGAAAAGCGCGTCTGTTTCAATAGTGGTTTTGTTGTCTAAAATTAAGGTATAATGTTTGGGTTTGTACGACTGAAATTTGGCTGCCACAATCTTAAAATAGGTGAAAAATCCACGATTGGTATTTTCCGCAAAAAGTTTGGCTACCAGCGCATCAAATCCCACACCGGCAATACTGATAAAAACCTCATCATGGATAGTTGCGGTATCAATTTTGCTGCAAACGCCCTTGTTGATCAAGCGTAAAGCACCTTCAAAATTTAGTGGGATGTTCAAATGGCGGGCCAAGCCATTACCCGATCCGCTCGGAATAATTCCCAGTTGTGTTGTTGTGTTTACCAAACAGCGCGCTACCTCATTAATGGTGCCGTCGCCGCCCACAGCAACTACCACATCTACATTCTCGGCTACTGCTGTCTTGCTGATTTCCGATGCATGGCCAGCCCTTTCTGTGTATTTGATCTCGTAGTCGTATTTAGATTTATCGAGCAGGCTATCTACTAAACCAGGGAAGCTTTCTTTATGGCTGCTGCCCGAAATTGGGTTGACAATAAACAGGAGCTTCTTTTTCTTCATTATTTGACAAATAAATTGTTGGTAATCATCCTGTTATTATATTGCTGTAGGATAGCTTTGAGTTGCTCTTCCATAGCTTTTTGTACTGGTAACTGCTGCTCTTTCAAGTCGTTTTGAAGCAACGAATCGTTAGCAAGCGCATAAAAACCTGTAGTTTTTGAGCCGTCAAATTGCAAAAAATAGTTTCCGTCGTTTAGCTGATAGCTTTGGTTGATATAACTGATATGCCAGCTTGAAGCATTGGTATCCAGTAGGTTATTTCCAAAAGCAAGAAAATCCTCCGGATAATTAATCAAGGAGAGCACTGTCGGCATAATATCAGTATGCTGTGCCATTTTTGTTTGAGGTCCGTGGGCTTCTAATTTCGGGCTAAATAGCGCCAGTGGAATGGCGTAAATTCCCAAACTGTTTTTAAACCAGGATGTTTCAGGTTCGGGATGGGTGTGATCTGCGGTGATTACGAAGACGCTGTTTTGAAACCAGCTTTGCTGCGACGCCTTCGCAAAGAAATTACGTAGCGCGAAATCCGTATAAAGCATGCTATTTTCAAAAGGGCTGAGGTTTTTCTGTGCTTCAAATCCGTCGGGCAGCGTAAAAGGATGGTGTGATGAAAGCGAGAACAAAACTGCAGCAAAAGGCAGTTCAAACCGGCTCATTTCGTCAACTGTATAGCTAAAAAATGCGTCATCAAAAATACCCCAGCGCCCATCGAAATCGGACTCATTAGCGTATTCGTTTCGGCCAAAATAAGCATCAAAGCCAAGCGTTTTAGCGCTAGCATCAAAATGCATGGTGCCATTGTTGCCACCATGAAAAAATGCCGTCTGATATGCCTCTGCTTTAAGCAGTGTTCCCAAGCCTTTCAGCCTGTTTCCGGCATAAGCCGAGCTGGGATAATCAATCGGCATCAGTGACGGAATTCCGGCCAGAATAGCCGGCAGCGCTTCAATGGAACGCCGTCCGTTGGCCCAGCCGTTAAAGGCAAGGCTTCGCGCCAACAAACTGTCTAAAAATGGCGTGATGCTACCCTGCGTTTGTGGGTTATAAAACTGGATTTTTTCGCGCCCGAAACTTTCCAGAATAATAATAATGATATTGGGTTTTTGCAGGCTTTTTGCTCCGGCAAAATTTACCGCCGTTTTTGTATGAACCGGTGTGTAAATTGCTTGCAATTCTTTTTCGTCAAAATAGCTTTTGGTGTCAAGTTGTTGCTTTCCAAGGGTTTTTATAATCGAAAAAGGCGTATTAAGGACTAAAGGAATGTTTTGGCTTGAGGTGTAATTTCCCGCATTTACAAGGCTAATAGGCTTTAGCTGAAAACCGCCACGGGTAGCGACAACAATAAATGCCAGGCTGAAAATGAGAAATATACTTTGCGTGAAATACCATTTTTTAGTGCGTATGGCCGACGGAAAATGCGGTACAAAAATTCGGCTCGATTTTACAAGCAGCCACAAAAATACCAGCCAAATCACCCACATATACCAGAAGTCGGTGATAAATTGCAACATCAGCTGGACAGTATTTTCGCTTGAATTACCAAAAAATTGCCACAGCTCACCGGTTGTTCTCTTTGAAATATACCGGAAATAAATCACGTCAATCAGGTTTGCGCCAATGGCTATAGCGTTGAACCAGATGTAAATATAATTTGTAATCTTAGTGTAAAGCGGCGTGTATTTTATCCCCGTCGGGATGGCCATCAGCAAGATAAGCAGCACGTTGACCATCGCGATAGCAGAAATATCAAAACGTATCCCGACAAAAAACAGCTTCATAAGTTCCCAAAAGCCGATTTGTGCGAAGCTGCTTTGGTTGAAGATATAAAAAACCCAACGGCTCAAACCCATCAGCAACAGCACCACAAACAGGCGAAACAGTAGCAATAGCGGTAATGGAATACGTTTGGTGTAAGGGAAGTGAATCATTTGTTTTCTGCTGTTAAACTATTTAAACCGATTCACATAAACCGCTCGTACGGCTTGTTCTGCCTTATTTCCACTTGCGTCCGAAACATCATAAAAAACTTTATAGGAGCCCGTTTCATTGATGTTTATATTGTCGGTTTTGGTCAGGCGCGTACTTATATTAATGGTGTCACGGTTTGCGGTAATATCAAAAGCCTCCGCTCCGGCATCGGTATAAGGCTCTCCCAGCTGCGACCAGGTTGGATTAGCACCTTTTAGCACGATAAACGGCGGATACGGATCGTCAACATCTTCGGCTTTGTTGCAGGAACCCAGCACTGCGGCAAAAATGAATGAAAAAAGTGTGATAAAAATAAGGTATTGTCTTTTCATGATTCAATGATTTTGAAGCCAGACTTTTGTTTTTAGTGATTTTTTTTCTAAAAATGTGCATGACCTTTACTGCAATACGTTTGATAGAACAGTAAATCAACAGGCAAAAGTACAAAAAATAGGAATGGCAGCTTGGGTATTCGGATAGCTTGAAGCTCCCATCTTTTAGGTATTTTTGCAGAAACTTATACGATGATTAAAGCATTGATTTTTGATTGGGGCGATACCATTATGCGCGATTTCGAAGAGCCGGGACCGGTTTCAGAATGGAAAGAAGTTGCTTGGATTCCGGGGGCAGCTGAAAGCTTGCAAAAACTGCATCAAAAATACGTATGTATCATTGCGACCAGTGCCTCGCATTCTGATACTGCGGAGATGAAAAAAGCGTTGAAACGGATGGATGCAGATCGCTATTTCCAGCATTTTTATTCAAAAGTGGACCTGGGATTTGCCAAACCTGATCCACGGTTTTTTGAACGTATTTTAAGCCTTAGCAAGCTTCAGCCTGAGGATGCTGTGATGATCGGAAATTTGTACGACAAGGATATCTCCAGCGCAAAGAAAGCCGGACTATTTACTGTATTTTTCAATGAAAACGGCCTCTCTGGCGATTTTCCTGATGCTGATATAATCATCCGTCGGATGCATGAACTAATCCAATATTTTTAAAATGAGACAAGTATTTCTAACCTTATTGCTATTTCCGTTAGTGATTTTTGCGCAACAAAAACAAGATTATCCGACATATGGCTCGCCACTGAACATCCCTATTTATCTTTCGGGCACTTTTGCTGAACTGCGGAGCAACCATTTTCACTCGGGCATCGACATACGCACCCAGGGCTTGGAAGGTCAGCCGGTTTTTGCTGTCGGCGATGGTTATGTAAGCCGCGTGGCAGTGTCGCCAGGCGGTTTCGGGAAAGCAATTTATGTCAATCATCCCGAAGGATTTACCTCAGTTTATGCACATTTGCAACGTTTTAGCCCCGAAATTGAAGCCTGGGTTAAGCAGCAACAATATGCTCAAAAAAATTATACCGTAAATCTGTATATTGCTAAAGATCAGTTTGTTTTGAAAAAAGGCCAACAGCTCGGACTTTCCGGAAACAGCGGTTCATCTGCCGGTCCTCACCTGCATTTTGAAATCAGGGATGGGGCAACTCAGGAACCGCTAAACCCGCTTCATTTTGGTTATGAGATGAAAGATTATATCCGACCGGCAATCAGCACTTTTGCTGCTTATCCGCTTTCTGATTCGGCACAGGTAAACGGTTCCGAAAACGCGTTTTATAGCGCGGTGGAAGGCTGGGGCGAGCAGCACCGCTTACCCAACCATCAGCCGATTTATGGGATTGGTGAACTTGCTTTTGGGATTTCTGTGATTGACCAACATAACGATACACCTAACAAAAACGGCGTGTATAGTGTTGAACTAAAGTCGGATAAGCAGACAATTTTCAAGTATGCTGCTGATCGGTTTTCATTTACCGAAACGCGCTACATCAACAGTTTTATCGACTATGCCTATTTTATTGAAACCAAAAAACGCCTCATTCGGAGCCAGCGCGATCCCTTGAATAAACTGAGAATCTACGAAAAAGACAGCGGAATAATCACACTTCGCCAAGGCGATACCGTGCAAGCTGAATTTGTGGTCATGGATTTTAATAGAAATATTTCGCGCTTACCATTTTTGTTGATTGGCAGAAAAGCCGAAAAGCCAACTCCAAAGCGAGCTGCCGAAGGAGTTTTAGTGAAAGCCGGAACTGCTTTTGAGCTGCGAAAATCAGATTTTTATGTCGAGATTAATCCGGAATGTTTTTACCGGGATGAAAAATTGACCATCAACCAAAAAGTCGACAGCAATTATTTTTCATCTATTTATACTATTGGAGACCAGGCTATTCCGGTGCATAAATCTTTTGATTTGGGAATAAGAATTCCTAAAAACGTAAATTCTTCCAAACTGTATATGGTACAGCTCGACGGCAAGGGGGAAGCAGCTGCTCAAGGCAGTAAGATTTCTGGCGATTTTGTCACCGCTAAGCCACGGCTGATGGGCGAATTTACGCTGCTTTTGGATACTTTAAAGCCTGAAATTTCAGCTGTAAACTTTAAAAACGGAAAGCTAAGTGAAGGGATAAAAACCTTGAAAGTCAAGATAAAAGATGAACAGTCGGGTATTAATTCTTACGAAGCCACACTTAACGGTAGTTGGTTGTTGATGGCTTACGATGCCAAAAACGATTTGCTTATTTACGAGTTCGATGAGCGCTTGAAAAAAGGAGAAAATCAGTTTACTTTACAGGTTACGGATAAGGTAGGAAACACTGCTTTATTGCGGATGCAACTTATCTATTAATCAAGACTTTCCGGATCGTTCTGCTTCAAACTGCTTTAAGAAATCCAACATAAATTGGTGTCTTTTTTCTGCCAGCTTTTTCGCTGCCGGCGTATTCATCTGGTCTTTTAGCAGAAGCAGTTTTTCATAAAAATGTGAAATGGTGGCAGCTTTGCTGTTTTGGTACGAATCGCTTGACTGGTGCGTGATTTCTGGTACTGTTTCATCATAAAACGCACGTTGTTTGTAGCCGCCATAGCTGAATGCGCGGGCAATTCCGATGGCGCCAATGGCGTCGAGGCGGTCGGCGTCCTGCACAATTTGAAATTCAATGGATTTTTCCTTTTGCTGATGGAAGCTGTGCCGAAACGACATATTTTCAATGATATTTTCCACCTGTGAAATCCCTTCTTCGAGCATGCCTGCATTTCGCAGAAAGGTTTTGATCTCGGCTAAAATTGCTTGCTCTTTTCCGGCATTAAACTTACTGTCGTTCAGGTCGTGAACAAGCACTGCGACAAGCACGATAGTTTTGTTGCAACTTATTGATTCAATGAGTTGTAAGGCGTTTTGGTAAACCCGCTCAATATGAAGCCAATCGTGTCCACTTTCAGTGTTTTGAAGTCGTTGCTTTACAAATTCACACGTTTTGTCGAGTAGTATATGCTTCATTTTTTTGCTTTAAAATCAATGAATTTTAGAAGTTCTGCTTTTTGGAAATTTTTTGTGCCATCCACTTTCATAGCAAATAGTCCTTCAGGGATTTTACCATATTTTAGGTGGCTTTCCCAAATATGTTTTAAATACCAAGCTGGTTCGTGACCCCAGCGGTGGTCGTGTTTTTTACGCTCCAGAAAAGTATCGAAGTCAATTTCAACCTGTAACGCTTTGTCGAATAAGGCATTAGTCTGCTGGTCGTAAAAAACCATCAGGCCTTCAACAATTACCAAGTCATTGGATTTTGATTCAGCAATAATGGCTTTTCTAAACGCTTCATGATCAATGCTATCAGGATGTTCCCAGTCGATTCTGTCATTAATCTTTGGAATAAGCTGGGTGGGAAAAACGTAATCATCCTGACATAATATCTGGATTTTTTGATGTGGGAATTGTTTCCTAATCCATTCTGCCAGGGTAGTTTTTCCTGCCCTGCTTGCTCCGCCAATGCCAATAATCATCATGCTTTGAGTTGCTAACGATTTCCCGGAACAAATTGGTAAGCACCCAAATCAGAACTTTCGGTGCGCGAAACGCCATCAAGGTCTAACGGAACTTCCAGTGCAAATTCCAACTTGCCTTTGCCGATGACCGGTGATAAGGTGTCGGGACGGTAATTGAAGTTTTCGTAATCTTTAAACAAAGGATCTTTGTTGGCGATAGAATTTACAAAACCAGGCCAGTTGCTTAGTCGTCTTTCAGTTTTTACCAGGCAGTTTTCAAACCGATAGCTCGTGTCTGCGCCGGCAGCAAATTCATAGTTAAACTCTTCACGGTTAGAACCATAAACGATACTGTTTCCCATCTCAAACTGGAAAGGTATAGCAATAGGATTTTCAAGTGAATCCAGCAGAAAATTATTGAAAAATATCGCCGGATTATTTCTTACCGAATAATTCCAATTGTTAGCAACAGTCGTATGCAAAAATCTGTAGTCGCCACCGCCCGTCAAAGCCATATTGTAAGCACCGCAATTGGCTATCACAAGATTTTTGGCATCGATGGCAAAAAGCCTGGAAAACAGGCCAATACCGGTATGATTTTCAATAATCGTGTTGTCAATTCGCAGCGCTGCTGCTGTAGGTTTCAAAAATGATTCGGCCTGAACGCCAATATATCCATTGCGAATTATGGCATGTGAAATCTGGTGATCGGCGCCTGCTCTGGCTTCCATCAGCCAAATACGGTCCCATTGGCCGGGCACATTGCGGAAGTCGAGTCCTTCACGGCTTTCCAGTCGGTCACCCCTGAAAAGTACTGGCTGTTCAGCTGTTCCGGCAACAATTAATTGGCCTTCGCTATAAGACCATAAACCTGATTTATCGTGAAAATAAATGCGTGTGCCGGCTTCAATGCGCAGCGTTCCATAGGAATTGATAAGTGCATAACCATAAACTACATAAGGCTTTTCGGCGGTCCAAATGGTCGTTTCAAGGCTGTCAGCAACGATTTTAAATGGCGGAAAGCCTCTGATATATTGATCTGCAAGAACATAGACAGCATCCTGCCCCCAGGCCACCAGCTTCACGCTTTGCTGGTTATTATTGGTTTCAAAAAACAAGTCTTCCTCTACCACAAATGGATTATTGATAGCGCGCGGATCAATAGTAACGCGTAAAAAAACAAACAGGCTGTCGTTTCCCGGAATTTCTATATCGTAAAGTTCTTCGCCTGAAATCCCGTCAATATTCATCCTAAAAGCAGAAGCCGAGCCATTGCCAAGCCGAATTGAGCTGATATTGAGCCGTTCCTTATTCTTATTGTATATCATCAGCTTTTGTGTGGCCGATCCAATGCTTGAAAAAACGGTATCAAAAACTACAGAGTCAGCAGAAAAGCTAAGTTTCAAGCCGGTATTATGGCTGATTTCGTCCTGCTTGCGACAGGAAAAAATAATTAGAAGGAGCGTAACTGTAACTAAAAGTGAAAATATTGAAAATCGCCTCATCGGGATATGGAGCTTTAAATTTTTGCAAAGATAGAATTTTGAACAGCCGTTTTGGCTAATCTTTTGGCTTAATAACGATTCTGTTAAGCCGAAATTGTTCTGTAATTTTCAGTCCGGCAGCTTTTACAGGCTGTAGACAGTTTCAAAGACAGTTTCAGTTAATTGTTTCAGCTGCGTTTAAGCTCAAATAGTCATCAATTTTTTTTCTACTTTTGCAATTGAAAAATTTAGCCCGAATTAATTTATTTAAAATAGATAACTAACTATGTTTGAAGGTCTAAGCGATAAACTGGAACGTTCGTTCAAGATGTTGAAAGGGCAGGGACACATTTCTGAAATCAATGTGGCCGAAACGCTCAAGGAAGTTCGTAAAGCATTACTTGATGCCGACGTTAGTTTCAAGATAGCCAAGGATTTTACCAATACTGTTAAGGAGAAAGCGCTGGGGCAAAAGATTTTAACCGCAGTTTCTCCCGGTCAGTTAATGGTGAAAATCGTTCACGATGAGTTAGCCGAGCTGATGGGTGGAGAGCAGGAAGAAATTGCGCTGAATGCCAATCCCGCCATCATTCTTATTGCCGGACTTCAGGGATCAGGAAAAACGACTTTCTCAGCCAAGCTGGCCAATTATCTCAAAACCAAAAAAGGCAAAAAGGTGTTGTTGGTGGCCGGAGACGTTTATCGTCCTGCGGCTATCGAGCAACTCAAAGTTCTGGGTGAACAGGTTGATGTTGAGGTGTTTACAGAGGATGGGAGCAAAGATCCCGTCAGTATTACCAAAAAAGCCATCGCACATGCCAAGCAATCTTCTAAAAACGTTGTAATCATTGACACTGCCGGTCGTTTGGCCGTTGACGAGATGATGATGAACGAAATTGCAGCCATCAAGAAAAATGTTGATCCGCACGAGATTCTGTTTGTGGTCGATTCAATGACGGGTCAGGACGCGGTAAACACTGCCAAAGCTTTTAACGACAGGCTCAATTTTAGTGGTGTCGTGCTTACCAAGCTCGATGGCGACACCCGTGGTGGTGCGGCTTTGAGTATCCGTTCGGTAGTTAATAAGCCGATCAAATTTGTAGGTATCGGCGAAAAAATGGACGCCTTGGATGTTTTTTATCCCAAACGTATGGCCGACCGTATTTTGGGTATGGGCGATATCGTTTCGCTGGTAGAACGTGCTCAGGAACAGTTTGATGCCGATGATGCCAGAAACCTTCAACGCAAGCTGGCAAAAAACGAGTTTAACTTCAATGATTTTCTGAAACAGATTCAGCAAATCAAAAAGATGGGAAATATCAAGGATTTGGCCGGAATGATTCCTGGCATGGGAAAGGCACTCAAAGACACTGAAATTGACGACGATGCTTTTGTGGGCATCGAAGCCATCATTCATTCGATGACACCTGCCGAGCGCGAAAATCCAAAGCTGATGAATGGCAGCCGCAGAAGACGCATTGCTGACGGCAGCGGAACAAGTATTGTTGAAGTAAATCGCCTGATAAAACAGTTTGACGAAACTGCGAAAATGATGAAGATGATGACCGGAGGCGGTGGCAAAAAAATGATGCGCATGATGAACCAAATGAAAAGGCGTTAAGCCCTGATTATTGATGTAAAGTTTAACGGAGACGCTGACTTTTCAGGGTCTCTTATTTTTTTTAAAAAGTGCATTTCAAAATTGATGATAAATGAGTAAAAAACTAATTGACGGCAAAGCAATCGCTGCTAAAATAAAAAAGGAAATAGCCGCTGAAGTCGCTGCTATGATTGATGCTGACCAGAAAGGGCCGCACCTGGCCGCTGTTATTGTGGGCGACGATCCTGCCAGCCAAACCTATGTTTCTTCCAAAGAAAGGGCCTGTGCATCTGTTGGAATAACTTCGTCTATCTATCGCCTTGAGGCTAAAACAACAGAAAAAGATTTGCTTGATTTGGTTGAGTTTTTAAACAACGATCCCGATGTGGACGGTTTTATTGTGCAGATGCCGCTGCCCGACCACATCAATGCCGATACGGTAATTTTGGCTATTGACCCCAAAAAAGACGTTGATGGTTTTCACCCGACAAATGCAGGCCGCATGATGCTTGGTCTTCCCGCCTATCAAGCTGCTACTCCCTACGGCATTATGGAGCTGCTGAAACGCAGCAAAATTGAAGTTTCAGGAAAACATGTGGTGGTTTTGGGTAGGTCAAATATCGTCGGAACGCCTGTCAGCGTGCTGCTTTCGCGTAAAGCGGAAGGTGCTGATGCCACGGTTACGCTTTGCCACAGCCGTACCAAAAACTTGAAAGAAATCACTTTGCAAGCAGATATTTTAATCGCTGCTATCGGCAAATGCGAATTTGTGACGGCAGATATGGTAAAGCCCGGCGCCGTTGTGGTCGACGTGGGAATCCACCGCGTGGAGGATGCCAAAATAGAGAAAGGCTATCACTTGGCCGGTGATGTAGATTTTAAAAATGTTGCTGAAAAGGTGGATAGAATCACGCCTGTGCCTGGAGGTGTGGGACCGATGACAATCGTTTCACTGCTGCAAAATACCCTCGCAGCCGCAAAGAAAACTATTTACAGATAATGCGAGGCAGTAAATCTTTTAGCCGGTATTTTTTTGCCGGAATCTTGCTGTTGCTTGCCGGGATAATTCGGGCACAATGCCTTGATCCTTTTGCCGCCAATTTTGATCCGGCAGAAAACAGCGAAAAGGAATGCCGGTATGCCAAAACGATACAAAATCCACCTTTTTTATATTTGCTGGATAAGGAGATCGAGGAAAACTCCGGACTGGAATGGTATAATGGTTTGTTGTGGACACATAACGACAGCGGTGGAGAAGCTTTGTTGTACGGACTCAATCCGGAAACTGGGAAAATAGTGCAACGCATTGAAATAGAAAATGTTAAAAACAAAGACTGGGAAGAAATAACCTTAGATGACACCTATTTTTATATAGGCGATTTTGGAAATAATGCAGCAAACAGAAAAGATCTGGCTGTTTTTAGGTTTCCTTTAAGTGCGATCCCTGACAGTGGAGATGTGAAGGTGCAGGCCGAAAAAATCTTCTTTCATTTCCCCGATCAAAGCAAGTTCTTGATCAACTGGGATTCTAATAATTTCGATTGCGAAAGCATGGTGGCCGGCAAAGATCACTTGTATCTTTTCAGCAAAAACCGGGGCGATCAACAGTCGAAATTGTACAGCATTCCGAAAGAACCCGGAACATACACGGCAAAATATATCGACAGTTTTAACAGCCGTGGACTGGTTACAGGCGCTACTTTTGATGCTGAAACAAACCTACTCGCCTTGGTCGGCTACACCTACAAATCGTGGCAGCCATTTATTTGGCTGTTTTATGATTTCGAAGGCGAAGATTTTTTCTCGGGTAACCACCGACGTTTTGACTTACCTAACCACACAACGGTACAAACTGAAGGCATCGTTTTTGTGTCGCCCTATCAGTTGATGATTTCAGCAGAAAGTTCTAAAACCTTTAGCGCCAGAATGTTTGAGTTTGATATAAGGTCTTTTGCCGACAAGCGCCAACTGGCTGTCAACCAAAGTAAGGAAGCTGATTGGTTGCGAAAAACTACTGATGCGGAAGCAGTTCTCATCGTTGTCGATAAGCTGAAAGCGGCCGATTATCTGTGCGTCTTTTTTGATAAAGAAGGCCGGGAATTGCAGCAAATTGTTCTACAGCTCGACAAAGATTCCGACCGTCTTACAATTCCTGCAGAAATTTTAAACCAGCTACATTCCGTTGCGCTTTTTGGTAAGCGAAACACCTACTATACAACACTTCATGACGAATAATACGAAAGAAAACGCGCTTTTTGAAGAAGGCCGCAAATTGCCCTTGATGGAGGAATTTTATACCATTCAGGGCGAGGGACACAATATGGGTACAGCAGCATATTTTATCCGCATTGGCGGCTGCGATGTGGGCTGCCACTGGTGCGACACCAAACCAAGCTGGGACGCCACTCATTTTCCACCGGTTTCATCGGATGAGATTGCCGCGCGTGCTGCCGCCACTCCTGCAAAAACTGTGGTAGTGACAGGTGGCGAGCCTTCGATGTATCCATTGGACTATTTTACTAAGTTGATGCAAAGTATGGGCGTGAAAACCATGGTAGAAACTTCCGGAGCGCATCCATTGACAGGTGTTTGGGACTGGATTTGTCTTTCGCCTAAGAAATTCTCGCCCCCAAAACCGGCCATTTATCAAAAAGCCCACGAGCTAAAAGTTGTAATAGAAAAAGAAGCCGACCTGAAATGGGCCGAACGTAGCGCCGCTTTGGTGCGTCAAGACTGCTATCTGTATCTGCAACCGGAATGGAGCGTTGCAGAAAAAATCATGCCCTGGCTAACTGATTATGTGATGAAAAATCCCCGTTGGCGGATCAGCCTGCAAAGCCATAAATACATGCAGATTCCGTAAAGGGTTGAAGGCTTTTGGATGGAATGAGGTCTCTAATTTATGAAATAATTTTTTTTGACCCTTTGTCTTTCTTAAAAACTAACTGAAGAGGCTACATCATTATTTCGTGAACTATTCCTTACTAAACAAAAATACTACAAGGCAAAGCGATTTTAACAATAGTTTAAAGTAAGAAAAACGTTTTTTTGAACCAGTTTTAGTGAAGTTTTACCTGACGTATTGAGCTACTGTATGTAGATATGATTATTTTTGATTCCTAAAGTTGTGCAACGATGCATATTATTGTGCTGATATTGATGGATATGTATAGATACTATTTGATACTAAGCTGATGTAAAGTAAGCATGCCGACCACTGTTGGTTGAATGATTAAAATCAAATACATAATATGGAAAAGTTACTTATAACACCTAAAACTAAAATCTTCGATCTGCTGGAGGCCTATCCGGAGTTGGAAGAAACACTCGTCGCTGTCGCACCTGCTTTCAAAAAGTTAAAGAATCCTGTGTTGCGGAATACCATCACAAAAGTCGCGACTTTAACACAGGCTGCAATGATTGGCGGCTTAAAAGTAGAAGAACTGATTTTTAAATTAAGAGCGGAAGTTGGCCAATCCACAAGTAGTGATTTCGACGCTGACGACAACGCTTAACTACTCAAAAACCTTCCTGGTTTGAGAAAGAGGCCATAACCGAAACGATCACTATTTGCACTTTGCTAAAGACGCGTGAACAGCCTGTGTTTGAGGTGATTTCTGAAATTGAAAAACTTGGTGAAGATTAGATTCTAAAAGTGGTTGCACCATTTATTTCAACAATTTTAATCGATAAAATAGTGATTTTGAACATGCAGTATTGAATCATACAAAAATCAGCTAAAGAATATTGGATGTTTTTCAAGAAATAGTTTCAGCTGAAGCATTGTTTCACTTTGGCGCAAACAGTTTTCAACCTCTTTTTTTGCCAATTTCTTGTCAATCCGGATGACAGCTCTACACTTTTATCCCTGAAAAATACCAACAAGTAGTGAGTGCAAGGTAGCACAGATTGTCTAATTTTGTTGCGTAATGAAAGCTACTGTTAAACATATAACGCTAAAAATAGTTATCCTGCTGATGACAGGGGTGATGGGTTTGTTAATTGCCAACACCGCTATTTTTTTACATGTTCACAAGCTCCACGATGGCACCATTATTAGTCATGCTCACCCCTATGATAAAGAAAGCGATACACATCCTTATAAAACGCATCAACATAGCAAGACGGATTTATTACTTATCCATAGCTTAGAAATTCTTTTTCCTCTAATTTTTTTATCATTAATACTGAATACTTTAGAGAAAAAAACAGTTGTATTATTTGATTTAATAAAAGCCTACCGCTCATCATTTTTTGATAATAATAATGATAGAGCACCACCTATCTTAAAAATTATTCTTTATTATAGTGCTTAACAACAAGATGTTAAGCGCAATTATTAACAATTATTTAGGAGTTGTGAACACAACTCAATAGGGATTTGTATATCCAAAACTTGAAAGAATTTCCAAAATATTACCCAAATGAAAACAAATAAACTTATTTTTCTAAGCATACTTTTATTATCATTTTCGCAATTCAATTTTGCGCAAAAGCTGAAAACCGACGCCAATATTTTCGGTCACGTTGTTTGCACGGATTGCAGCGAACATTTATCTTTTGTTACCATACAGGTAAAAGGTACGACTATCGGCACCACGACGGACGAAACGGGACACTACACACTTATAAACCTGCCCGAGGGGACGCATATCCTAAAAGCCACATTTGTGGGTTATAAGCCTGGGGAGATTGAGGTTACGATCAAAAAGGGCGAAACGAAAGAAGTGAATTTTATTTTAAAGGAAGACGCTTTGGGATTGGAAGAAATTGTGGTTACTGGCGACCGGAATGGAACAAACAGAACCGAAGCTACAACCATCGTAAATACTATAACACCAAAATTATTTGCTTCAACGCAATCCGTTACCTTAAGCGAAGGCTTGAATTTTGCGCCGGGTTTACGGATGGAAAATAACTGCCAAAATTGTGGTTTCTCACAGGTTAGAATGAACGGCATGGAAGGGCCTTATTCCCAGATTTTGATCAATAGTCGGCCTATTTTTAGTGGTCTGGCCGGCGTTTATGGATTGGAATTAATTCCGGCAAGCATGATTGAGCGTGTGGAAGTGGTTCGCGGCGGCGGCTCCGCTTTATATGGTAGTAACGCTATTGCCGGAACCATCAACCTTATTTTGAAAGACCCAATTAATAATTCGTATGAATTTGGTGTAAATGGAGGACTGATTGGTGTTGGCCTTGAAGGTGCTGGCAAAGCTGCCCAAGATTATTCAGTAAATTTTAATACTTCTTTAGTTTCTGCCGACAATAAAACTGGCCTTGCTATGTATGGATTTTACCGCGATAGGCAGCCTTTCGATGCCAATAACGATGAGTTTTCCGAAATCGCTTCCCTGAAAAATACGACCGTTGGAACACGTTTATATCATCGATTTGGAACACGTAATAAATTGGTTGCAGACTTCTTTAATATTAAGGAAAACAGACGTGGTGGCGACAGATTCGATTATCCCTCGCATGAAGCCAATATTTCCGAAGCCCTTAATCACGACCTTACGACCGCAGCACTAACCTACGAGCAGTTCTTCAGAAAAACAGATTTATTCTCAGTTTATTTATCCGGCCAGCAAGTCAACCGCGATTCTTATTATGGTGCAGCTAAGTCACTGAGTGATTATGGAAACACTAAAAATTTCTCATATACCTTTGGAGCACAATATAATGCGCAATTTAACAGATCGAATCTCGTGGTTGGTATTGAAAATAATGGTGAATGGCTGACTGATAAAAAATTGGGTTATGCAGATTTTAATAATGCAATAATTGTAGATGATACTATTCAAAGTATTCCACATACAGATAATGTGATAGTTGCAGATCAATCGATCAATACTACCGGAATTTTTGCTCAATACGAAGTCAATTGGGCCAGGCTACAACTCTCGGTTGGAGCACGATTTGATAATTATTGTGTGAAAGACGACGAAGCTCCCGGTTCTGATAAAACAGGAAATGTATTAAGCCCCCGGCTCACCGTGAAGTATGATCTTAAAAAGTACCTGCAAGGCAGGCTGAGCTATTCACAGGGCTATCGTGCTCCCCAAATTTTTGATGAAGATTTGCACGTAGAAAGCTCCGGTTCCCGAAAGGTGATTCGTAAAAATAGCCCTGATTTGAAACAAGAAACAAGTCATAGCTATATGGGTTCTCTTGATTTTAATAAACTAATTGGGACAGTAAATGTTGGTTTATTGGTGGAAGGTTTTTATACCCAATTAAACAATTCTTTTGTGAATGAATTCAGTGCGCCCGATGCCGATGGTGTCGTTGTCTATACCCGCACCAATGCAGAAAAAGGCGCAAAAGTTCAGGGGCTTAATATTGAATTAAATGTGATTCCATTGACCAAACTTTCACTAAAAGCCGGTTTCACAATTCAACAGAGTAAATATAAAGAGCCTCAGGAATTTAATGAGAAAAGATTTTTTCGTACACCCAATGATTATGGTTATTTCACTTTCGACTGGCAGGCAACAAAAAAATGGGGTATATCGACAACTGGAAATTATACCGGAAAAATGCTCATCCCTTATTTTGGCCTTCAAATTGCTGATCCTGAAGCTGGTGAACTGCGTGAGTCTGAAAGGTTTTTCGATTTAGGACTTAAAGTGAGACACAATATTAAACTGAATGGCGCGACATTGCAATTATTTGCCGGCATGAAAAATATTTTTAATTCCTACCAAAGCAATTTCGATTATGGCATTGACCGCGATCCGGGATATGTTTATGGCCCCATGAATCCAAGAACGGTTTATTTTGGACTGAAAGTAGGTAACTTCCTGCGATAGCAAAATATAGAATCCCTGTAGAACTGTAGTTTTACAGGGATTTATTTTGTGGTTTAAGCATTTCGATATTCTAATAAGTTATATTTGTTTCCTATGCTTGAGAAGTTTGAACCTCAATTTTATAAATCTGTTGAAAATGAGAAAAAGGTGTATTAAAACTAAATGTTATTTTGTGTTTGTTTTATTGTTGACGATTGGGCTTTCAGCCTGCCAATCAGTGCCAACTGAGAACAATAGCAGTGAAGAAATCGAAACCTCAAAAATTCCTGTAAAACATGAAGTTGCAGGGCAATTTATCAACGCTTATGCTGACTTTTGTTATGATAGAACTGCTGAAATTGGAATTTTAAATTGGGTAAAGGGTCAGGAGAATGTATCGGCTGATTTTAAAACTGAACTCGAAAAAATAATTGTGGAAGCCGAAACCCAAAACCCGGATTACGGACTTGAGTTTGATCCCATTTTTGAAGCACAAGATTTTCCTGATGTATTTGTAATCGATAGTTACGACGGGAATTTTGTAACACTAAGGGGGAAAAAACTTCCTGACTTTAAATTAGTTATGAAAGTCGTTGAGGTAAATGGTAGTTGGTTGGTAGATGGTTCAGGTGTTGTAAATATCCCGGAGGAGAAAAGGGTGAAGCGTTTTTGAAATTGTAGCAATAGCATTCTGGTTTCAATCTGGTTTGGACGATAAATACTTAGCCCGAATAATTCTTTAATTATTCGGGCTAAGTGTTTGTAAAACATAGATATAGCAATATTTACTGAGAATTACCGCAAAATTTCCTGCGCCCCATCACTGATAGAAATAGGATAAAATGAAGGTGTTTTTCCAAAGGTCTTTTGGTAGTTTTCGACAGCTATTTTCTCAAAGTGTTCTATTCCCGACGATTTTACCAAGCTCAGCGTACAGCCACCAAAACCACCGCCCATCATGCGGCTTCCAAGTACATCGGGATTGTCTTTTGTGAGATCGACCAGCAAGTCAAGCTCGGCACAGCTTACCATATATTGATTGCGCAAACCGGCATGAGATTTATACATTAGTTCACCCAAACGTTCTAAATCATTGGTTTCCAGAGCTTCCGCTGCATCCCTAACGCGCTCGATTTCTTCGGTGACATAAAGGCAGCGCAACATAATTTCTTCGCCCAGGATATTTTCATAAGCCACTACATCTTTTGGTTTCACATCACGCAAGCTGTGTACTTGCACCATCTGCGACTGAAGCAACATAACGCCTTCTTCACATTCGTAGCGACGCTTGTTGTAGGCCGATTCAGCCAGGCTGTGTTTTACATGCGTATCGGTGAGTATAAATTCGTAATCGCCTGTGTCAACCGTAAAGTATTCGTGTTCAAGGCTTCGGCAATCTAATTTGAGGGCTTTCCCGGCTTTCCCATGCAAGGAGGCAAACTGATCCATTATGCCGCAGTTGACGCCGGCATAATTATGTTCAGCCATTTGTCCCACTTTCGCCAACTGGAGCGTGCTGCGGTTTAGACCGAAAATATTGTTCAATGCAAAACCAAAAACACTTTCTAATGCTGCCGAGGACGAAAGACCTGCTCCTGCAGGAATATCGCCTCCAAAAGTGGCGTTAAATCCCGAAACCTTTGAACCAAGCTCTTCAAGCTCTTTAACCACGCCGAATACATATTTGGCCCAGTGTGGCAGGTCCGGCTGCGGTTTATTTAGGTCAAAGCATGCACTTTCTTCCATATCTAAAGCAAACAGATTCACCTTGCTGTCATTGGTTTCTTTAATAGCCAAATAGATCTTTTTGTCAATAGCGGCTGGTAATACGAAACCTTCGTTATAGTCGGTATGCTCGCCAATAATATTGATGCGCCCCGGCGCAGAAAAAAATCGGTAATCATTTCCAAACTGCCTTTCATACGCAGCTTTTACGCGTTTTAGACTGATAGAATTATTTGTATTCATGATCAAGTATTTTTTTTCGAATTCGTTTGCTATTATTTTTTTACCAGAAAACAGTATATAAGATAACCAAAACAAGCATCACCGCATACGCAATGATATTAAAGTTAGCTGTTGTTTTGAAGGTGGAAGCCGGAAGGGGGATAGCTTTGGGATCTTCGTCCGTTTTTGCAGTCATAAGGCTCACCATTACAATTACAGCCATCGTAATAAGGCTGGTGTATAACATCTGATCCAAAAATGGCATTTCAATCGGTAAGAACTTCAATAATAAGGCTACCGGAATCGAACTCAAAACTCCGATAATTGCCGCTTTGGTATTTGTTCTTTTCCAAAATAATCCCAGCAGGAATACCGCTAAAATTCCCGGACTTACAACGCCTGTATATTCCTGAATATATTGAAACATTTGCGGCATTGTTTTCAATGCTGGTGCCAATACAATAGCAATAATTAGTGCAATAACAGCTGTGATACGGCCAACATTAACAAGGTCTGAACCATCTTTTCGTTTGGAAAAATAGGGCTTGTAAATATCCATCGTAAAAATAGTTGCCGTAGAATTGAGCATGGAAGCCAGTGAAGACACAATAGCTGCCGTAAGTGCTGCAACCACAAGGCCTTTGATTCCCACAGGAATAAACGACTTAATTAACCAAGGATAGGAAATATCATAGTTTATACTGCCATCGGGAAGTGTGAAAACTTCCTGAATGCCACCAATGGAAGCTGTTCCAGCGGGTTGCGTGTACATCACAAATGCAATGATTCCGGGTGCTACTACAAAAATTGGAATCAACAGCTTTAAAATGGCCGCAAAGGCCAGACCTTTTTGGGCTTCGGCGAGTGAGCGTGCGGCAAGTGCACGTTGTATAATATATTGGTTAAAACCAAAATAATAAATATTAGCAACCCACAAACCTCCAATAATAACGCCAATGCCGGGAAGGTTCATAAATTCAGGATCATCACGCTGTATAATCATGTGGAATTTTTCGCTTGCTACATCATATACATGATCAATTCCCGCTAAAATCCCACCGTCTGGTGTAACGTAATCAAGCGCAATAAAGGTCGTAATAAAACCACCTAAAACCAATAGTACTACTTGAATTACATCCGTCCAGGCTACTGCTGACAAGCCTCCCCAGATAGAATAAGCTGCTGAGAAAAAAGCCAATCCGAGCATAAAAGCAAGCATAGTGCTGCCGTCACCATTACCTAAAATCGTGTCTAAAGCCTTGGCTCCCAAAAATAAAACTGAGGTTAAATTGACAAATATGAACAGAGCCACCCAAAAAACAGCTAAAATAGTCTTTAGGTTAGTATTGAATCTTTTTTCAATAAATTCAGGAATGGTAAAAAGCCCCTGACGGATAAATATCGGCAGGAAAAATTTGGCTACGATAATCAAAGTCAAAGCACCCATCCATTCGTAGGAAGCGATGGCCAAACCTACAGCAAAGCCCGATCCAGACATGCCAATAAACTGCTCTGCCGAGATATTGGCCGCGATCAAAGAGGCGCCGATAGCCCAAAATGGTAAGCTTTTTCCTGCTAAAAAGTAGTCTTCAGCACTTTTGCTTTCGCCTTTTTTGCCTCTTGAAACCCATAATCCTACTGAGAGGATTAGCAGTCCGTAAGCTGCAAAAATGATATAATCAATTGTTTGAAAACCAGTCATAAAAGATGTTTTTTAGGTGATGTTTTTACATTATTTTAGGTTAAAACAGCGGTGATGGATAAATTCCCTGAGCTACTAATTTTTGGAGTATGGCTTCCACACGCGACTTGTCTTCTGAGTAGGTTACGCCAAACCATTTAGCGCTGGAAGTGAGTACTTTAACGCTTGCTTTTTGTTGTAATATAATGGTATCAATAAAAGCTGGTGTATAAGCTTCAGCTTTAGGCTCGTGCAGGTTTTTGTCTAAAAATTCGCTGAGATATTGTTCCAATAAATCAAAAACTGTCGGATAAAAAGCCCATATATTCATTGAAACCGGACTTTTTGGATCAATTTCTATTGTCTTGTCTGCTAAAATACTTTCTACGATACCTTCCGTATTTCGGGATAGCCGCAGATGTTCATCTACTTTTGTAAGTTGATTATTGGTATCAAGTTGGCAAATTCCACGTGTTACACCTCCAAATTCCGACAAGGTTTTATCCAACTGATAGGCATTCATGGCGTAAGCAAACGGATTACTATTGTGATTGAAATAGTCAGCCAAATTTTGGTAGGCTTCCCGTCCGTAGAAATCATCAGCATTGATGACGGCAAAAGGCGTATCAACAGTATTTCTACAAACCCAAACGGCATGTGCTGTTCCCCATGGTTTTGCGCGATTTTCCGGTGCTGAAAAATTGCCAGGCAAATCATCGAGCACCTGAAAAACCAATTCGTAAGGAATATATTTAAGCAGCCTTTCATTGAATACTTCTTGAAAAACAGTCTCCATATTTTTTCTTATGATAAATACAACTTTTCCGAAACCAGCTTTTAAAGCGTCGAAAATAGCATATTCCATCAAAGTTTCACCATGCGGGCCAAGGCCGTCTATTTGTTTGAGGCCGCCGTATCTGCTGCCCATTCCGGCTGCCATAATTACCAAAGTTGGTTTTATTTTTTCCATACTTCAAATTAATTTGTTTCAAAAAAATAGCGTGTTTGCTGGTGATATTTTTCTCCGGGAAGTAGCAAGGTTGAGGGGAATTCAGGCTGATTTGGGGAGTCGGGAAAATGCTGTGTTTCCAAGCATATCGCGCTGTGCTTTTGGTAGCTCACACCTTGATGGCCTGTCATGCTTCCATCCAAAAAGTTACTGCTATATACTTGAATGCCAGGTTGTGTAGTAAATATCCGGAGTTTTATACCTGTTTTTGGATGGTATAAAATGGCGTCAGGATCTTTTGAAGAATCGGTTTTGTCAATTACAAAACAATAATCCAATGGATAGTTATTAGGGATATTTCGTTCAGACAATAAAGTTAGTTTATAAAAATCAAATACAGTACCGGGTGTTTCTATCATTTTTCCGGTTGGGAGTTGATTGGAATTTAATTCTAAATAGCCAAAAGCATCTACTGCAAGTTCATGGCTGCCAGCATCTTCTGTGAAACCGCTTAAATTGAAATAGCTATGATTACTGAAGTTTACGTGAGTGGCTTGGTCTGTTTCAGCCTCATAGTCGATGGCAAAACTATTCGTGTCCCAAATTGTAAATGTTATTGTAGCTTTCAGATTTCCTGGAAAACCAGCTTCCTGATCCGGACTTAAATATTGAAGTTTTAAAATTGTATTATCAGGATTTTTGAAAAGTGTTGCATCCCAAAGTTTACGGTGAAATCCATCTTCTCCACCGTGAAGTTGGGTGCGTTTTTCGTTTTTCTCCAGCTGATAGGTTTTGCCATCGATAGTAAAACTTCCATTGGCAATGCGATTGGCATAGCGACCAATGCTTGCGCCGAAGTAAAAATCGGAGTTTTGGTAGTCTTTTAAATTGTCGAAACCGGCAACTATATCTATTAGCTTACCCTCCCGATCAGGGATACGCAAGGCCGTAATAGTAGCGCCGTAATTAGAAATGCTCAACTCCATTCCCTGCTCACATTTAAAATGAAAAACATGCGCCATGCTTTCATAAGCTAATTTCCCAAAACAGCTTTCGAATGTTTTCATATTAATTACTTATTGTTTTGTGCTTTCGTTTGCTGAAACAAGTACAATTGCCTGTTGTACAAGTCAAAAGCCTCATCTTTTCCGGTGTCAAACGGGGCAATAATATAGGAATAATTATACGATTTGGCCGGTAAACTATATTGGGCATGTGTACGTGCGCCCCAGCTGTTATCGCCTCCAACGCCAATTTGTTTATAATCAATATGAAGCGAAATTATGTCAGTTGGAACGATGCTGCCGCCGTGATTGTGAACTTCCTGTGAAACATGGTTCAACAGGTCAGTGTCAAATTGTTGCGCGTTAATATTCAGTGGTTCAGCCGAGCTAATCATCAGGCCTTGACCATCATTGTCGGTAAGTGTAGCCCAGCGAACGTCGGTTTTATTGCCTGTTTCCTGTGCTCTAACATAAGCGTGGTATTGGTCGGCAACTTTGCCCGAATAATTCCCGATAAAAGCAGCAGCTTTTCTGTCGCTGTAGTTCTCGTGTGGGCCACGGCCATACCAGTTGAAGTTATTATATTTTGCTGGAATTCTGAATTCATTCCCAATTTTTAAAAGCTCAGGAAGCGTGTTATCGCCTGGCGCGAATGTCATGGAAACCAGTACTTCACCACTAGAATAAACAGCATAAGTTTTAGTCACTTTGGCTGGAATAGTTTTGTGTTCGAGTAGAAATTCGATAACAGTTACACCCGAATCAGTGTGCTGTAAATCATAAGATTGCGTGTGTAATTCTCTGCCAAAATGTTTCCAGTCGCTTGATTTTAGGTTGATACCATTACCTAAGTCGTTGTCGGTCGGGGCACGCCAAAAATTTGGTACGGCACCGGATTTTATCAGTTCCTTTTCTTTGAAGATATAGCTTTTCAGCTGTCCGTTGTTCAGGTCGAAAACCACTTTAAAATCTTCTCCGTTTACTTGAATTTCTTTTTCAAATTGCACAACTTCAGCTTTTTCCTGAAAACTGGTTTTGGTCGGCTGAAAATCACTTTGAAGTATAAACTGTTCGCGTGCAACTTCCCAATTAGCCGGAATCAGTCCTTTCGCTGATTTCGTTGTGGCCATGATATTTAATAAAGCTTCTGTGCCTTCAGGAATATTTCCGTAGTCAATTTGTACAATGACATCCTCGCCAGGAACAGCTGTAATTTCTGAGAGATTACCACTTTTATATTTTTCGCCGTTTACGAGCAATTCCCACTTAAAGTCGTACGCATTCAAATTTGTAAAATCAAAACGATTTTTGATTTTTATTTTATCAGAAGTGAATGCTACATCCTCAAAATGAATGGATTGATACACTTTCTTCACTTCGAAAGCATGTGGATGGAAGCTGCGGTCGGCGGCCACCAAACCATTGGCGCAGAAGTTTGAATCATTTGGCAATAAATTGTCGCCCATATCGCCACCATAAGCCCATATAGGGTTTCCATTTTCATCTTTTTTGGCAAAAGTTTGATCTACCCAATCCCAGATAAATCCGCCTTGCGCTTGATCCAGCGACGCAAATAGCTTCCAATAATCGGCCAGATTTCCTTCGCTGTTTCCCATCGCGTGCATGTATTCACAAAGAATAATGGGGCGCTCCTGCAGCACATTAGCATAGCCGATAATTCTGTCAAATCTGGCATACATCGGCGCGTAAATATCGGTATGTGGTGCAAGTCTAGCGCCTTCATATTGCACAGGGCGACTTCCATCGCGTGTTTTGAGCCATTGATACGTTGTTTCGAAATTCTTGCCGTCGCCCGATTCATTTCCCAGCGACCAAATAATAACACTTGGATAGTTTTTGTCGCGTTCCAACATGCGCTGTGTTCTGTCTAAGTAGGCATTTTCCCAGTCGGGATGTTCGCTCAGGTAGCTAATTCCCTCAGGATGCATTTTGAGTCCGTGGGTTTCAATATTCACTTCATCCACCACGTACAAGCCGTATTTGTTGCATAGTTCGTACCAGTACGGATCGTTAGGGTAATGCGCCGTGCGTACCGCATTGATGTTCATCTGTTTCATCAATTCGATATCGTGCAGCATATTTTCACGACTCACATAGCGGCCTGTCGCCGGATCGTGTTCGTGTCGGTTAACACCTTTTATTAGAATTGCTTTTCCATTCACCAGCAGTTGACCTGCTTTTATCTCTACCTTCCTAAAACCAATTTGTGCAGTTTGCCATTGTTCGCCAGCCTCGCTTTTCAGTCCTATAATTAAGGTATAAAGAGTTGGGTTTTCTGCGCTCCACAATTTCACGGCTTCCAGGCTTTCATGAAAATTCACTTCCAATTCAGTTAATTTATCTATAGAAACTGACTTTTTAATTGAAAAGAGATTTTTACCGTTATCATCGGTTAATTCAACAAAAACGCTTGCTTTTACTTTCTTTTTCAGGGCGTTAATCAGGTTAACATTTAATGCAAACTCTCCGCTTTTGTCTTCTAAATTTGGCGTAGCAATTGCCTCAAAATCAAATAACTGAAGTTTTGGATAAGCCATTAAATATACATCGCGTTCCAAACCGCTTACGCGCCAAAAATCCTGACATTCTAAGTAGCTGCCGTCAGAATAGCGCAGCACTTCTGCCACTAAAGTATTTGTGCCATTTTTTACGACTTCGGTAATATCAAATTCCACTGGCGTTTTGCTGCCTTGTGCATAACCGATTTTTTCACCATTTACATACAAATAGATCGCGGAATTTGCGGCACCAAAATGGGCAACAATTTGCTTGTCATCCCAGTTGGCCGGAATTTCAAAGGTTCTGCGGTAAATACCAACCGACGACATTTCCTCCGGGATAAAAGGCGGGTTAGGCTCGAAAGTGTATTCTTCGTCCAAGTAGCGTGGAACGCCAAATCCTTGAAGCTCAACATTTCCCGGCACTTGAATTTCATCCCATAGGATATGGTCTGCGTTTTCCGCGCTGTATCCTTTTGGCTTATCGGCATGAGTTGGGCTGTAATAAAACTGCCATTTACCGTTGAGTGATTGCACCAAGGAAGATTTTCCCCATTCGCCATTCAGGGCGGCTGATTTTGATTCATGCGCAAAGAAAAAGCTATGTGGTGCCATCCTGTTTTGGTTGATTATGCTTGGGTCTGCATAATCTAAAGTTTGACTGAAGGCTAATCCGTAAAATAAAAAACCGACTAAAAATAGCGTTAATTTTTTCCTGGTTTTCATGGTTCGTTTGTTATAAAGATTTTCTAATAATAAGTGATGACAGATTTTCAATTTGCTCATTTTTCTTTGACTTGATCAGCTCGGCTAGTTTTTGTCCCATATCTTTAAAATCGGTAGAGATAGTCGTAATTCCATTGGCTGCAATTTGCTTTAGGGCGGTGTCGTTGTACGAGATTATTCCTATGTCTTTTCCAATTTCAAGCTCTTGGTTTTGGGCTTCAGTAACCAGTTTCACCAGGTCGCGGTCCCAAATGGCGATATAAGCTTCGCCTTGGGAAATTTGTCTGTCGCGCAAATCGCTGATAAGCTCAAAGGGCGTGTTGGTTTCTTCGCAATAGCGCAAATATCCTTTGAACTGGCCTTCAGGTTCTTTGCCTCCCGGATACACCATAATAAGTTTACGGTATTTGGTCAGCAAATGCCTGCCCGCCATGAGTGCGTTGTATGAATCCTTAGCGAAATTTTGATAGATTGCAGGATAAGGCTTGGACAAATCTGTGGGTAATTGATCAAGAATAATCACTCTGCCGCTGATTTGTTCCAGTATTGGCGCTGTATCGGTGAATTTGGCCGGCATGATTACGTAGGTAGTATAATGTCCGTTATTTTCTGAAATCAAGGTCTCAAAAACTTTTCGGTTGAAGTGATGGAAATAAATATCTACCAAAACCTTTTCGCCCAATGCTTGCAAAAACGCGTTGTAAAGATCTTCTTTAAAGGAGTTTAATTCATCGAAAAGAACAAAAACCTTATGCTGAATTTCTACATTATTGGTCTCAACATAATAACCTTTACCTGGTTTTGAGGAGATTATTCCGCGCGCTTTAAGTTCATTATAAGCAATCAAAACAGTATCGCGCGAGAGGCTGTATTCCTTGCAAACATCATTGATGGAAGGCATTTTATCGCCAATTTTCAGCCTCCCTTCATTGATAGATTCCAACACAGACTGAACGATCTGTTTGTACTTTGTTTGTGGTGAGTCTGAACTGACGTTTAGAATGCTTTTGATCATGCTTTTATCTTTAACTGGTACGTACTGGTATGCAAATATACAAGATATTTTATAAACAGCACTAAAAATGCAATTTTTCTTGAAATAATTTAAAAACATTTTACAAGCGCTGATACTCAGTAGTTGTATTTTTCATTTGGTGATTTTTACGGACCGACTGTAATTGTGCTATACACCTATTAATATATAGTTGAAAACACATCCAATCAGTGTTTTAAATTGAGCAAAATTTCTCCGCAACAAAATACTTTGTTGAAATAATTGTAAATGAGCACTTTACAAGCTTTCGTTAACGAAACTTAAAAATATTTACTAAAAAACATACCAGTACGTACCAGTAAGTAAAAAATAATTCTACATTTGCTCCTAATAATTCACTAATCTAAACTTTACACACAATGGAATTGCAACAAAAAACAAAAATCGCTGAACCACAGCGCGCTTTCCATCACCAAAAAATGAGATGGATTGCCGTTTTGCTTGTCTCAATGATGACGGCGGGATTTGGTCTTTCGGCAGATGCTTTCGGACAAACCGGAGGCGAAAAAATTACAGGAACAGTAATTTTTAAAGATTCACAAGAACCCATTATCGGTGCCAACGTTTTCATCAAAGGCACAACCACTGGAACGGTTACCGATTTTGATGGCAATTACGTTCTTGAAGCTAGCAATGGCGACGTAATTGTATTTTCTTTTATTGGCACAAAACAGCAGGAACACCTCGTAAGTGGCAGTGCTACTTTGAATATTGCGCTGGCATCTGACGATATGATGCTGGATGAATTTGTAGTTGTGGGTTATGGCCTGCAAAAGAAAAGTGATGTTTCGGGCAGTGTTTCCACCGTTAATATGGACGACCTGGCCAAAACGAAATCTGCCGATCCAATCCAATCGCTGCAAGGACTTGCCAGCGGTGTAACCGTTACCAGCCTTAGTGGTGAGCCGGGTACTGAGGCACAAATTAATATCAGGGGAGTTACAACACTCGGCGAAAATCAGCCGCTAATTTTGATCGACGGTGTTCCCGGATCGCTTAGCAACCTTTCTCAAGAAGAAATTGAAAGTGTTTCCGTTCTAAAAGATGCTGCTGCTTCTGCTATTTATGGCACCAAAGCTGCTGGCGGCGTTATTTTGGTGCAAACCAAAAGGGGCGAACGCGATAAAGATTTCAAGGTTTCTTACAGTATGAATTACACGTTACAAGCTGTTGATCATTTTTATGAAGTGGCCGACGTTGCTGAATATAAGAAAATTTATGCCATGGTTGCCGCTACCGACCCTTCCAAAACCAGCGATGAAGCCATTGCTTTTGCCGAACAAAATGGCTTACCTATCGGGGAGTTTAACGGCACACGCTTTGCCGCCGATGACTATGCCTGGAACTACGATCGCACCGAAAATGGGGTGCCGGTTTATGCGAATACCAATTGGCAGGACGAAATGTTTCGCACTTCAGGTGCTCAGCAGCACTCCTTATTAATCACAGGTGGTGGCAAAAACTCCAATATGAGCCTCTCAGGAAATTATACCGACCAGACAGGTACACTGATTGGTTCAGGCTTTAAAAAAGGCGGCTTTCGGTTTACTTCCGATATCACCAAAAAATGGTTAAAACTCGGACAGTCAGTTTCCTATACCAAACGTAATGGCTCTTATTTTAACAGCGTTGGCTACGGCCAGATGTATGATGTAGTCTCAGCTATTCCTCATGTGCATGTGTATAATGCTGATAACGATGGCGGATACGGCGGTTATATTAATGATATGCCCGAAGGAATAAGGGCAAACCCAGTGGCGCGCGCACTGCTTCCTACTGCTGACTACAATAATGAGTACCTCACAGTGAATGGAAATGCGGAAATTACCTTTTTCAAAGATCTTAAATACAAACTTAATGTTGGTTATCAGAGTAATAACAATTATAGCTTTGATTTTACGCCCACTTATTATGTCTCACCACAAGACTTCCGCGACGAGAATATTCTAAACGAAACCCGCACTAGATCAACAGAATGGATTGCTGAAAATTTATTGATGTACAATAAACTTTTTGGTGGACGCCATCAGTTTGATGCACTATTGGGATACAGTGCTGAGCAGAATAAGTTCAGGCTGCTGACTGCGCAAGGCGAAGATAATCCTTATAATGATTTGCCGGTTCTTGATCTCACCACAAAGCTGAAAGAAGTCGGCTCCAATGGCTTGGAAAAAACCATGTTATCCACGTTTGGACGTATAAACTACACATTAGATAGTAAATATCACCTGCAAGCCAGTTTCCGCCGCGATGGTTCCTCCAATTTTGGTAGCGAAAACAGGTATGGTTTCTTCCCTTCCGTTTCGGCGGCCTGGAATATCTCTCAAGAAGACTTTTTCAATATTCCTTTGATTTCCGACCTCAAACTAAGGGCATCTTTTGGTCAGTTGGGTAACGACAGAATCCCCTCATATCTTTATATACAAGCCATTACGGGTGGATTTTTCTATGTGAACGGTTTGAACGAACTGATAACTGGTATGACAGGCTTCAACCTTGCTAATCAGGACATTAAATGGGAAACTACGACTACTTCTAACTTTGGTATCGACTTAAGAATGTGGAATGACCGCTTGCTGTTTACGGCTGATTATTTCCTGAAAACAACCAAAGATATTTTAGTAGATGTTAATCTTCCCCTTTCTTATGGAGGAGCAACAAGCCAAATTATGAACGCCGCCACCGTTGACAATAACGGCTTTGAGTTTTCGGGAGAATGGCGCGAAAAAATCGGTGAAGTAAAATACAGCATTGGCGGAAACTTCACGGCCTACAAAAATAAAGTTGTTTCATTGGGAACTCGCACCGAACCCATTTGGGGAACCGATGTTGACTGGAACTCAGGTAGCGTAACGCGCACAGCAATAGGCGAATCCATTTCAGAATTTTATGTGTGGAAAACTGCCGGGATTTTCCAAAATCAAGCTGAAATTGATGAATGGAACAAGCAAGGCAGCACAGACGAAAATGGCTTTTTCTCACCTTTACAGCCCAATGCTGAGCCAGGTGATATGCGTTTTGTTGACGTTGATGGTAACGGTGTTTTGGACGATAAAGACCGCACTGGCCTTGGAAGTCCTATCCCAGATTTTACTTATTCCTTCAATATCAGGCTCGACTACAAAGGCTTCGACTTCTATGCGTTATTTTATGGTGTGCAAGGCAATCAAATTTTTAATGGCTTGAAATACAGGTCAGAACGATTAGATAACTACTGGAACTATTCCGCCGATGCGCTAAATGCTTGGACACCAACGAATACCAATACGGATATTCCACGCGCAACCCGCGAAGACCTCAACGGAAACCGCCGTGTAAGCGACCGTTTTATCGAGGATGGATCTTATTTCAGACTACGCACCTTGCAGATTGGCTACACTTTGCCAACAGCTGTTTTGTCAGCCATAAATATTGATAAAGTAAGGGTTTATGTAGGTGGAAATAACTTATTCACTGCAACAAAATACAGCGGATACGACCCGGAAGTTTTTGGAGATAATGTACTTAACCGTGGTGTAGATTACGGCAGATACCCACTCTTCAGGTCGTTTATTTTCGGATTAGACCTTACATTCTAACAACCAAAAAAATAATATACAATGAAAGCAAAAAATATAATAATAGCAAGTCTGTTGTTGCTCAGTTTTCTGACGGCCTGCAAGAAAGAATTCCTGATCGAAGATAACCCAAATGAGCCTACTACAGCACAGTTTTGGCGCAATGAGACAGACGCGAGATCGTCAATAGTTGCGCTCTATGCACCACTAAATTTTCAATACCGCTATGGCTTTTTTGAATTTGGTTGGGGACCTGAAAACTGGAAATCTGATGAGTTACTTTATGGTGGTGAATATCCGGTATTTTATCAAATAGCGAACTACATCAACACTCCGGAAGTGTATGAGTTGATGGAGTTTTACAACAATGCCTATCAATACGTAAACCGTGCTAATCAAAGCATTGAAGGAATTCCGCTTTGCACGATGGATGAAAATCTGAAGGCTGAAATGATTGCCGAAGCTAAATTTTTCCGTGCTTATGGCTATTTCAAACTGCTGCGCAACTTTCAGCATATCCCGTTCTATGAGCGTTCGCCGGAAACTACCGAGGAAATCTATGCCAAACAAGCCGATCGTGCGGTGGTATGGGCATTGATTGAAGCCGACTTTTTGGAAGCTATTGAGAAACTCCCTGCATCTCGCGCTGGCGCTGAGGTTGGCCGCGTTACAAAAGCTGCTGCCGCTTCATTTTTAGGCTATGCGTATCTGTATCAACAAAAATATACCGAAGCCGCCAGTGTTCTCAGCAGGGTAGAAAGTGCTGAATTTGGTGCTTACAGCTTGCTGGCTATCGACGATTACAATCAAAACTGGGACGGGAGCAACGAAAATAACCAGGAAACAATCTGGGAAATTCAGATGCACAATGTAAAATCTGATGCTACCAATATACTGCAAGCCGAGTTTTTGAGCTGGCAGGAAGCCAATGCTTCTGAATGGATTTTCGATAGGTTTACCGCTGAATCCGCACTGGATGGCAACACTGATCCACGTTATTTCAAGTCGATGATGTCTCCTGATCTCGACTTCCAGGCACCACTCGGAACCTATAGTGAATTATCGAGTTCTGGAAACAATCTCATCCTGAAACACACAACAGATCAGTGGGTTGCCGGAAACAGAAACGAAAATAATTATCCGCTGATGCGTTATGCTGATGTGCTGCTGATGTTGGCCGAAGCGGTGAACGAAACCAGTGGCGCCGATGCTGCTTTGCCCTACATCAATCAAGTGCGTGAAAGGGCTTTGATGCCTGATTTACCAACTGGATTGAGCAAGGAAGCTTTCCGCGAAAAGCTGATGAACGAGCGTGCTGTTGAGCTTTGTTTTGAAAGCCGTCGCTGGTATGATCTGGTACGTTGGCATGAAGCCGGATGGATTGACATCAAGCAGGTGTTGATGCAACACAATAAACCAGGAGCTGCAACTTTTGATGAACGTCACCTGTATTATCCCATTCCGGAAATAGAATACGAAGTGAATCCAAACCTCGATAGATCAAAACAATGGTAAGTTGGAATCACGAAAAATGAAGAAAATCATAAATGGTTAGTGATTTGTTGGTTCGGCCGGAATGTGTAATTTTATACATTCCGGCCATTTTTTAAAACTCAATAGAAATGAAAGTAAATCGTCTTTATTATAAGCTGTACAGTTATTTATTGATAAGTATCAGCATAGGGTTTTTTCTGATAAATAAAACTGTAAACGCTCAGGAAAGTCAATATGTACGTGATAATTATCCCAATTTAATTGACTATAAATTTACGCCCTTAAATGCAAAAGATAAGTCGATTCCTTTTGCAGATTTGGGTGCCTGGCACAGTATCAATTTGCCCGATTCAGACCCGCAATTGGGAGTAAACGGCCCCTATTTGTTGGGAGAATTCAGATTGGCCGGCCCTTATCTTACGGCCTTTGCGCCGGAAATTGATGGTGAAATGCATCATTTTGATCAAATAATACCGACCTCCTTTCCTGGTATGTTACGGATTGACGGTATTTCTGAGAGTGTTGAAGCTGTTGTAGAGGTTTTTTATATTTCTGACAGAACACACCTGAGTTTGGTAAAATTGAAAAATAAATCAGCATCACAGCTCAGCATAAAACCCAATTGGTATGGCAAAGTTTTTGCCCCTTTTGAAATGAATACACAAGAGCAAAGTCTTACAATACCAACAAATAAAGGGCTGTTACAGATTGATTTTCAGCAGGCTGAGCTTTTTAATATCGAACTTGTAAATGATACTTTTTATAGCGCTGTTTTTAACAAAGCGATCACATTTGAGCCTGGTGAAACCCTAACTTATAGCGCAGCAGTAACTTACTTGCCTTATGGAGAGAAGAATGCTGAAGCCTTGGATTTTGCGCGTTCGGCATTACAAAACCCGTATGTTTTACTTCAGGCCAACGAAAATCGTTGGAATAATTACCTGCAAAAAATCACCAGAACTGATGTGGCAACCTACGATTATGTCCCTGTTAAAGCTTTACAAACCCTGATTACCAATTGGAAAACGCCAACAGGAGACCTTGTGCATCAGGGACTTGTGCCTTCTATGGCTGTTTCTTACTTTTATGGCTTTTGGTCGTGGGATAGTTGGAAACATGCGGTAGCGCTGGTCAATTTTGATTCGCAACTGGCTAAAGATCAAATTATAACCATGTTTGATTTTCAGGACGAAAATGGTATGGTAGCTGATTGTGTTTACCCTGATGCTACTGAAAATAATTGGCGTGATACCAAGCCGCCTTTAGCAAGCTGGGCTGTGGATGAAGTTTTTGAAGCCACTGGTGATACAACTTTTATGCTGGCGATGCTTCCAAAACTTGTAAAATACCACAACTGGTGGTACGATTTTCGCGACCATGATCACAATGGACTTTGCGAGTTTGGTTCGACTGATGGCACACTCATCGCCGCTAAATGGGAAAGTGGGATGGATAATGCCGTGCGTTTTGATGATACAAAAATGCTTTTCAACACGGAAAATGCCTGGAGCATGGATCAGGAATCTATTGACTTGAATGCCTATCTTTATTTAGAAAAAGTGCTGTTGGCCAAGCTTTTACGTGTTGCCGGCAAAAACGAACAAGCCCTGCTCTATGATAAAGCAGCTGACGAATTAAAAAATCAGATTAACACGCATTTTTACGATAAGAAAACTGGCTTTTATTATGACCGAAAAATCGGCTCAGGCGAGTTGATAAAAATTGCCGGCCCAGAAGGCTGGACACCACTTTGGTGCCAACTCGCTTCGCCCAAACAAGTTGAAGAAGTTTCCGTTACTATGCTTAATACCAATCGTTTTAACACTTTCGTCCCACTGCCAACACTGGATGTCTCGCATCCTAAATACACCTATAACGGTTATTGGCGCGGCACGGTTTGGTTAGATCAGGTGTATTTTGGAATCAGTGCCTTGCGTAAAAATGGCAAACAACAAGAAGCCGATCAGCTCACCCGAAAAGTTTTTGAAAATTTAGGTGGTCTTTCCGGTGATGGCGCTATTTATGAAAACTACGATCCGCATAGTGGCGAAGCGCTTGAGGCACCTAACTTTAGCTGGAGTGCAGCACATTTATTGATGATGTATTTGGAGCTGGAAAAGTAAAATCCGAATCCGAAATTTTTTGCGCGTCTAAAAAGCTTGCGTTTAAACGGTATTGCAATAGTTTTGCAGTACCGTTTATTGTAATTATTATATTTGTCAGCGAATAGAAATACGGTATTTCGGTTGAATCAAAAATATAACAATGGAAAGGATTATACTCTCTATTTGCTTGCTGGCTTTTACCTTTGCAGGATTTGCTCAAACTTATGACAAAGGATTATCCTTTTCCATGAAAACGGGCGTTAGTTTTGCTAATATGTATGGTCCTGAGGCCGATGCTGAAACTTTTTTAAACGGCAGAAATCCGGAGAACTTTTATGCAAACCATCCAGCTAGCACTGTTTTTAAGTCGGGCTTCAACTTTGGCGTTCTGCTTGATAAGAGAACAGGAAAGCATTTTTCTTATGGATTTGGGGCGTCTTATATACAAAAAGGAGCGCGAGTTAACGCAACAAAACACTGGAATAGCGATTTAGACGATTATGAAAGCGTTGACGGCAGAATAGTTTGGAAACAGAATTTTCTAAGCGTAGAACTTCCGTTTACCTATTACCTTCCGATTCAGCAAGATGAACTCTATTTCAGGCTGGGACTTTTTGCCGGAATTTTATTGAAATCTGAAGAAAAAGGTGATATAAACATTGCCGGAATGGACTATAAGTATGTAAATAAACGAGATGCCAACAAAGTAGAACCCGGATATTTTGTGGTGGCAGGTTATATGTATGCCTTGCCAAACTCCAAAAGCAAACTTTTCGCCGAAATCTCTTGGGCCAGAAGTGTGTTTGTTTCGCCGGGGCGAGATATGATTCCTAACAGTCAATTTTATTATAACCAGTCAATCAGTATAAATATAGGATACCAGCTTATGCTCGGTACGAAATAGACCTATTGTTTTAGCGTTACTAACTAAAACCAAAACCGCGTGAAAAATCTAATTTTGAGGCTAAGTATTTTATTATTGTTTTTGATGAGCTCTGAATTTGCTTTAGCTCAAGATTTTCATACGCCCCAAAACACCTCCAAGAAAGCCTTGAAAGCCTTTGAAAAAGGAGAGTTTTTCTTTCAACAAAATGATTTTTCGGCAAGTCTGGGACTATTTCAAAAAGCTATAGAGCAAGATGCTTTGCTTATCGATGCCTGGCTTTTGTTGGGCGATGCAGCTACTGAGCTCGATAGCAATAATTTGGCTAAACGTGCTTATGAAAACGCCATACAACTCGACACCTTTTATTTTTTGCCAACGGCTTATCTGCTGGCAAAAGCCTATCTCGAAAATTTCCAATTCGACAATACACTTGAAGTTTTAGAGGCGGCCTACGCCAAAACAGAACTTCCGGAAAAGCTGTTTCGAAAAATAGAAAAAGTCAGGAATGATGCAGCTTTCAGGAAAAATGCCTATGCCAATCCCGTTGCCTTTGACCCAAAACCACTGACTGTGTCAATCAATAGTCCTGCTGACGAATACGTAAATGCTTTGCGTCTTGATGGCAATTTGCTGGTATTTACGCAACGCAGTACTCAGCGTGAAAAACAGCCGCTCATAGAGCAACTGATGTGGGCCTCGCGAGACAGCACCGGCTGGAAGCAGCCGAAAGCATTTGCCCCTGACTGGCCTATAAACCAACAAATTGGCGCTGTAACTTTTAGTGCTGACGGCAACAGCATCTTTTTTGCAGCCTGTGGCTGGCCTGCTGGCTTGGGAAGCTGCGATATTTATTTTGCCCGAAAAAAAGACGATGAGTGGCAACTTCCGGTAAATCTGGGTTCAGTGGTAAATAGTCGTTTGTGGGAATCGCAGCCAAGTCTTTCTGCCGATGGCAGAAAGCTGTTGTTTGTTAGCAATCGCGGCGGTGGATTGGGCGGTTCGGATATCTGGCAAAGCGATTTAGGCCTTGATGGCCAATGGAATAAGCCGCACAATTTGGGTGAAACCATCAATTCTGATGGCAATGAGATGGCACCTTTTTTGCATCCCGATGGAAAAACACTTTATTTTTCATCCGATGGACATCCCGGGATGGGTGGCGCTGATCTTTTTGTGAGCCGATTAGATAGTTTAGGTCAATGGCAAGCGCCTGTTAACCTGGGTTATCCAATAAATACGTCTTCCGACGAAATTAATTTAGTGGTAGAAGCCAGTGGAAAAACCGCCTTGCTTTCTGCCTTAAACGACAGCCTTGAAACCTACGACATTTTAACTTTTGAGCTTCCGTTGGAACACCAGCCCAATCCTGTAACCTATCTTCAATTGCTTGTAAAAGAGTTAGATACAAAGAATCCTTTGTATGCTAAAGTCATTCTTGCTAATCCCCTTTCTGCGACAAAACTCATTGAGACGGAAACAGACGAAAAGGGTGAAGCTTTTGTAGTGATTCCCGCCAAAGATGCCTACGCCCTGCAAGTGAGCAGTAAGGGCTTTTTGTTTTACGACAATTTCATTCATCCTGAGCCGGGAACTGACTTGCAACCGGCTCAAATTGAGGTTTACCTCGAAGCATTACAAGTCGGGAAAAAGGTGCTGTTGGATAACGTTCTTTTTGAAACCAATAAAGCTGTTTTATTGCCCGAATCTAAAGCGGGTCTCACTTATTTGGAGCATTTTTTAAAGCAAAATCCACAACTGAAAATTCGGCTCGAAGGCCATACGGACAATACCGGTCATCCTATTTATAATCAAAAGCTTTCACTTGAGCGGGCAGGAGCTGTTGCAGAATTTCTTTTTGAACACGATATTGACGCTGAAAGACTTGAAGTGCAGGGCTTTGGGGCTAAGCGGCCAATCGCGACTAATGAAACAGCAGACGGACGTACCAAAAACAGACGTGTCGAGATGCATGTGATTGCTATTGAATAATATAAAGGTTTAGAATAAAAAATGTTGTCAAAGACCCCAACGAGATTTTAGGCGGCCTTAAGTTTATTATTAAACTGGCTAAACATAAGTCGCGGCTAATAGTTTTTTTCAAGCAAAGAAATAAATGAAATGCAACAAACGCTTACAATAACTTTTTTTCGTTACGCTGGTTTCGCCAACAAAATCTGGGGCATGAGTCAGATGTATTTGGTGCGCAAGCCAATGCAGAAAATGGCTGGATTAGAATTTTTCAAACCTATAGGAACTGGAAGTGGCGCGGGTTACAGCATTATCCCTGATTTTAGTGTTTATGGAATTTTGGCTGTTTGGGAAGATATTAACGCTGCCGAGGCTTTTTTGAAAAGTGAGTTATTTGCTGATTTCGAGCAGCATAGCAGTGAACTATATACCGTTTTCATGCAGCCTTTATTGGCCAAAGGCAGTTGGTCGGGCTTCGCTAATTGGCGATTTGTCCAAACTAACAATCAAAATACGGCGGTTGCTGTCCTCACCTACGCGACCATTCGCACTGGGTTCATCATCCCTTTTTTGCGAATAACACCGAAAGTAAGCCGTATCAGCGAGAATTTTAAAGGACTGGTTTTTTCCAAAGGTATTGGTGAGATGCCTGTGATTGAACAGGCCACGTTTACTGTTTGGGAAAACGTTTCAGATATGGAACAGTTTGCTTATCGCAAGCAACATGTTGAGGCAATGAAGCTTACGCAACAAAAAAATGGTTTTGCTGAACAACTTTTTGCGCGTTTCAAACCCGTAAAAGCCATCGGCACTTTTAATGGAAAAAATCCTGTGCAGAAACTTTTGGACAAACAAAATCAAAAATAAGATTAGTAAACAACAGTAACTGACCCGCGTTTATTTATGTCATTTCCTTGACTATCAATATATTGATAAGTCCAGATATAAGTTCCTCGGCTAACACGGCTACTATTGTAATTTCCATCCCAGCCTGTATTGAAGTCACGCGTTTCAAAAATTAGCTGTCCCCAGCGGTTATAAATTTGAAAGAGGTAATTGCTATGGGGTGCAAATCTTGAAATCGGTTTAAAAACATTTGTTATACCACCAGGTTTAAAGGCGTTGGGCATAAATAACTCACTGTCAAAACCAATACTAACTTGGTTTGAACTGGATGTAATCTCCTCGCCAGCAGGCTGGTTAGAAGCTTCTGCCATAACAAAATAGCTGATTTTTCCGGTAGTTGAAGATTGTGAAATGGTATTATCAGTGAAATTAGTGCTGTTTATAAAACCAATTTCTGAAAAAGGATTTTCGCCCTCTTTTCTGAATACGCGATAGCCTCTAACATTCCAACCCTGGTATGCATTCCAGCTTAATTCAACGCTTTCGTTTGGCAGTGTTTCCGCACTAAGCAATATACTGCGGTGAGCATTTACTGCCCGAATATTTTTATTGCAATAATCCAATAATACAAGATCATACCAATAAGCTGTCGCGTTTGTGTTAGCTTCAGAATCGTTATAGTTAACAGCGCCAATTGCTGCTGTCGGAAGGCTTTGATAAAAAGCTAAATCACTGCTGTTATCGGTCTCTGATCGCCACACTTCCAGACCATTTATTACGCCCGAACCTGTTATTTCTCCTTCTAAAATTATTGATCCGTTCTCTTCAACAGAAACACGCTGTATTACTGGCGGTTCAGGCCGAAAATAAGCTGGTATATCGCGTGATTGAAAGTTGGAACTGCTGCTTTGTGCTTCATTTTCAACGGTATATTCGGCTCCAATTTTATAGAAATAAATATTATCCGGATCAAGGTTTTGGTGGGTGTATTCGTAAACCTTAGTCAGCGCAGGTGATTCGTTTTCATAAGTGCTAATTTGCGCTACAGGAATCAGGTCGCTGGCGGCAATAGTTTCAATTTCAGTAAAATTAATTCCTCCATCAATACTTGCTGAAATCTTATAGTTTATTGGTGAAAAAGTCGAGAAAAATTCAGTCCACCTTATCTTATTGGTTAGCGCGCACTCGTCATAAACAATATTTTCTTCCAGAAAAATCGTCTGCATTTCTTTTGATTCCTTGGTTTCATCGCCTTCTAATTTGATCCGATAAATTTGTTTTTTTCGGTCAGCGCCAGAGTTTTTATCTATATAATTTAACGCTGAGGCATCAATTGTTGCGATCGGCTGATGACCAGCTTCGTTACCCCCGGGAGGTAAATAGTCCCAGCGCAAAATGATATACCTGGCATTTTCCAATCCTTGCAGTTCTTTCCATTTAATCGTAACATTACCATCGCTATCCACATTAACTGATTCAATAACAGGATCTTGCTGGCCATATCCAACTATCCCGGCCATCAGTAGTAGTCCGGTTAAAATAGTAGTGACATGGTATGCAAGATTTTTCATTATTGAATTTATTCTTCCTTTTGTCGGTCATCGCCTACTACAACGGTTCTCATGCTTTTAGGATCTAAATATTTAATGGCCAATGCATTAATTTCGTCCGCTGTAGTTTCTTGTATGCGTTTAAGGCTTTCGACATAAAATCGCATACCTAATCCACTGTCATAGGCCGACCGAAAGCGTTCGGCTTGATTAAATACGCCGTCTAACGCACGTAAATAGCTGCCGTTCAAGTAGTTTTTCACCAATTCAAGTTCATCATCGCTCACTAATTCGTTGCGTAAGCGATCGAGTTCGAGGTTTATCTCTTTGAGGGCGTTTTGGGTAACGGCAACACCGGTCTGGGTAGAAATTGCAAAAGTGGTTGCATGCCGCATAGGCATCACCTGTGAGTTTATGCCATATGTATAGCCTTTGTCTTCACGGATATTGGTCATTAAGCGCGAGCCGAAATAACCGCCTAATAGGGTGTTGAGCAATAAAAATGGAATATAATCAGGGTCTTGACGTAGCATCAGCGGCTTACCCATCATGACAGCAGATTGCAGGGCGTTTTCTCTTAAAATAGGCGTATAGCCAGGCTCAAAAACATGTGTAAGCGGCAGCATAGATTTTTCGTCAACACCCTGTCGCCATTGACCTCCCAATGTATTATTTATCAATTGTATATGATTTTCATCTACGGCACCACTGATAATCATATAAGCATTTTTGGGATGGAAATGCTGTTGATAAAATTGTACTAAATCCTGGTTATTCAGCAGGTCAAAATCTACTTCGTGCGCTGTTTGCCCGTAAGCAGTTTCTGCGCCAAAAACCAACTCATTGAAAGCCATACGTGCTATTTGTTTTGGTTTTTGGTTATTGGTGATGAAAGCTTGCTTTTGGCGGCTATTTTTAAGCTTAAAATCACGGTTTCTAAAGCTGGCTTCTGTGAGCATGCTTTTTAAGATAGGCAGCAATTTAGGCAGGTGATTTTTTAGGCTATATAAGCTGATCCATGCTGTGTCTCTGGCAGCCTGCAAATCAAAAAAGGCGCCGTAATAATCTGTTTTTGAAGCAATAGCTCCGGCGCTATAACTGGCTGTTCCTTCTTTGAGCATTTTAATGGTGGTATCGGCAACCAGCTTTTTATTTTGCCATATGCTACCTGCATCAAAAACAATATCAACGCGCACTGCGGGATGTATGGAGCTTTCAAAAACAAAAAGTGGCATTCCATTGTCTAATGCCAGTTTGCGTGGCTCGTTCAGGCTTAGCGAATCTGATTTCACCAATGAGGGGGCTTTTCGTCTATCTAAAAAGGGGGTCTGCATAATCAGTTTTTTTCTGAGAGGTAAAAGAGTGTGGAACAGTTTTCGGGACGAAGCACAGTTTTGGCATGCTCAAATAAGGCCGCGGGATTCACTGCTTCGTACATTTTGGGTATGTCGTTGATGATTTCCGGTGTTCCCAGATGGGCGTAAAAGGCGAGGCTCATGGCTTGATTGAGCAAGCTGAGCTCGCCAAAAATATTGGTAGCGATGGCTTTATTTTTTACCTTACGCAGCTCGGGAGCTGAAGGCGGTTTCTCGCTGAGCCGGGCAATTTCTTGTTCGAGTGCGGCATGGGCATTGTCAGCATCGATGCCGGGTGTGATTTTTCCGGTGACGATAAGTAATCCGGGATCTAAATCGCCTGTAACAAAGGCATTTATCTCTGAAAAAAGCTGTTGCTTGCGAACCAGTGATTTATACAGGCGCGAAGACTGGCCGGAACCCAATAAATCCGAAATCAAATCGACGGTGTAGAAGTCTTTGTCGCCGCGGCCGGAAATATGATAGGCTTTGTAAATCGCCGATTGCGGCACGTCTCTTGTCACTCGCAGCTCACGCGCCTCTGTTTGTACAGGTTCTTGCTGTAACATACGCTGGTAGTTTTCCCCTGCGGGAATGGGGCCAAACCATTTTTCAGCCAGCTGCTTCACTTTTTTGGTCTCCAGATTGCCGGCAACCACCACGATAGCGTTGTTAGGATTATAGAAACGGCGGTAAAAGTCGCGCACATCTTGCAATTCTGCCTGCTCGATATGGCTGATTTCTTTGCCAATCGTATTCCATTGATAAGGATGGGTTTTGTAAGCTAAAGGCTTGAGCAACAGCCACACATCGCCGTAGGGCTGGTTGAGATAATTTTGTCGAAACTCCTCAGAGACAACCTGTCGCTGCACATCCAGGCTTTTTTCGCTGAAGGCCAGATCAAGCATGCGATCCGACTCCAACCAAAAGGCCGTTTCTAACTGCGAAGCTGGTAGGCTGAGATAATAATTGGTGATATCGCTATTGGTGAAAGCGTTGTTGTCGCCACCGGCCCGCTGCAAAGGTTCGTCGTATTTTGGGATGTTTGCCGAGCCGCCAAACATCAGGTGCTCAAACAAATGTGCAAATCCGGTTTTGTTGGAAACCTCATCCCGCGCACCCACATTGTATAGAATATTTACGGCTGCCATTGGAGTGGTGGGGTCGTGGATAACATAAAACGGAAGCCCGTTATCTAACTGAAAATGATCATATTGAATCATAAAATAATCTCAAGTCTAAGGTTTTACAAGGTACAAATGTAGTTAAGTTAAAGTATAAAACTGTTTCATTAACAATAAACCACAGCTGTTTGTTTGGCTGGGGCTATAACTTTAAAACCCAATTTTATATTATTTATTTTGTCGGCTGGTGGTGCTATTTCTGTAAATTTCCTTGAGAGAATAAATTGCGATCCCACTCCGAAAAGTAATTTTACGCTACAAAGCGATGCGCTGAGAGAGCCGAAGGGACTCGAAAACACAAAGATTTCGCGAAGGCTATAATGTTGATGGATAATACTTTGAGATTCTTGGAGACTTGGAGTCTTAGTGGCGTTTTTTCGTTTTTGACTTTTCGGGGTGGGTTCAAGATTTGAAGATTCAAGTGACCGGGCTTCCTTTGGTAAGTAGGCTCAATCTTGAATGGCTTCGCTTTCGGGGCTTTAGCTTATTATTAAAAATTGATAGGGATTTTTGGGCGACAGCTCCTTGTTTAATAATGCTATTTTTGTTTGATATAATTATGATTTCGTTTCTTTGCAGCATCGAAATTTGGATACCATATCATGAAAAATAATGAAAATGATGCCTTCTTAGGCAGTTTTTTCGCGGGTTTTATAATTGCTCTGATCCCCATATATACCTTCTGGTTCGGGACACTCCAAAACCCTTTCGATTACACCCTGAGTATGATAGGAAACCGATTCGATAGAATGAACGAGTTTATTATCTGGGGAACTGTTTCGGGATTATTATTATTCCTGTATATCATCAACCTTTTTCGGGAAGCGGCTTTTCAGGATAAAAGAGCCAGGAGAATGCTGGTTTACTCCACGATATTTTTAGTGCTTACGGTTATTACCCCGGCGGTGGAAGAAATAAACAGGGTGACCCACCGCCTTCATGCTGTCTTCGGAGCTTTGTTTGGCATCTTTCTGAGTACATCCTTGTATTTCTTTATCAGGTATTTGAGAACGGTGGATGAAGATGTTTTTGGCCGATCAATGATCTACCTGAATATCGTGATTTTGGGTAGCTTGAGTTTATTTATCGTTTTTGGAAACAACGGTATTTTTGAGCTGTTTTTCTTCTTAACACTTTCATTCTTCCTATGGATTCTTAAAAGATGGATCTATCAATTGTAAACTATATAATAATCTGAATTACAAATATTTAAGTAATTTTATAACCACCCGCCCCACAAGCTTCCACCGCCCAACTATTTCCTATTCATAGCCAAATCTACACCAAAGCCTTTGCGCTTGTCTTCTACTTTTAGGAGTACCGCAAATACAACGCCCAAAAAGCCCAGGCCGGCAAACATCAACATGGTTGGCATATAGTTCAAGACTTCCGGATTTCCGGGATTGGTAATATCCAATATTGCTCCCGAGAGAATTGGGAAAGCGAACAAGCCCAAATTCTGAATAGAATACATCAGGCCGTAAGCTGTTCCTATCTGCTTATCCTCCACCAAACGAACCATAGTAGGCCACATGGCGGCAGGAACCAATGAGAAAGAAATTCCCATAAGGATCATCGGAATATGAGGAGGCAAATCAGTAAAAGCGAAATTCAAATGGATGAGCAATAAGATGGAGGAACCAAAAATCATGGCGGTGGCGGCCTTACCATACCTATCGATTAAGAAGCCGAAAAGCGGCGTGAAAATCAATGTTCCAAGCGGCAGCAGGGAGGTGATTTCGCCACTTTGAACGCTCGACATGCCAAATTTATTGAGAAACAAATCCGGGGCAAAGGCCAGAAATGGAAAAACCGCCGAGTAAAAAGTAACACACAGCAAGGCGATATATAAATAGGCCGGGTTGGATAGAATTTTGCCGATATCACTGATTTTAAACGCGTCTTTCTTTTCAGGCTCTGCTGTTTGAGCCACCTCTCTGTCGTAGCGTATATCGAGGAGCATATAAACCATAAACGCCAATAAACCAGCGAGAACCAAAACCGCGGCAAACCATATAGCAGTGCTTAATTGTGCTGATTCGGCCAAGCGAGGCGACAGTTGAAGCGCGGCAAAAGTTCCCAAGCGGCCAAATCCCACTTTTAAACCAAATGCCAGTGCCAGGTCTTTTCCTTTAAACCATTTCACCAGGATTTTACTGACCACCACGATACTGGTTTCGGCGCCAAGGCCAAAGAAAAACCTTCCCAGCAACATCATTTTGAGTTCGGGCGAATAGCCGGTAAGGAATGAGGAGAACAAAGCATGAGCAAAACCGCCCTCGCGATAATAATCAGAAGCGCCATAGGCCGTGAGCAAAGCACCGAAAGCCATAAAGAAGACAAAGGAAAAACCCGTGCGGCGAATGCCGTATCTATCCAGGATAATACCACCTAATACCGCCATTAAGAGGAAAGTATTGGGGATGGAATAAAAGGAAATAAACAAGCCATAATCGGTATTGCTATAATTAAACTCGCTCATTAACAAATCCTTGAGCGTAGAAAAAGCATCATAGAAATAATAGTTGACCGAGAGTACAAAACCCACCAGAATGAGAATAGCCCATCGCATGCCGGCTGATTCGCTTATTTTCCTTTTAAATTCCTCCATTGGTTTTTTTTGTTGGCTAAAATAGTGTTTTCTGCAGGATATGCCATTTTCCCTTGGGGAAGTTTTTGGGATTAAGATTAGTCGCAGCCTGACTGGGCTGGGTATTTTTTCCATAGATGCAGGGCTATTGAGAATGTTTTGTATTTTTGAAAACGATTAAAAAGTAACCTGCAGATGACTTTGAACTATAAACCTATAAACGTGAATATATCCAACACTTTTTGTGCGGTATGTGCGATAAAGGTGAACAGACAAGGTAGTTATGCGGCAGCTTAAAAGACAACGAAACACGGACAGAAAAATGAGTAAAATTCTAACATTCCTTTTTATCGGGTTGACAACTTTGACCTATGGACAAAAATCAAATGGACCAAATTTTGACATTGCGGACTTCAACAAGAATATGGAAGTGGCTGAATGGTTGTATGAATATGATATGATTGCTTGGCGCACTTCAGACAGTGTAATGACCCAAGAAAAAAAAGACTTAGAGAGATTAGGGAGTGATTGGTTTTGTTTTCAAAATAATGAAACTTGGCATGCCGTTTACGGAAAATATAAAAACAATCAATTTGACCTTGTTTTTCATTTTAAGGTTGACAATAATGGACAAGTAAATAAAACAACTGAAACAGTTGACACAACTTTACTTAATAGGCATTCAAGAGCATTACAAACAGCAAACAACCAAATATCAGCTCTTAAAGACACAGTTAGTTTAAGATTTAATCAAAATATAAAGGAAAATGACGACAAGACACTTTCGGTTTGGATTTTACCAGCTTTCCAACCAAATTGTGTTGCTGTATATGGCGGAGAATTTATTTACACAATTGACGAGACGGGAACGAAGGTGTTTAAAGACGACAGCTACTTCCAAGGTGAATTTCGTGGTTTCAAAGTTGACAATCCTAGAGAAATATGGATTAACTATCGTGAGACCGAAAAACCAACATTAGGAGCTGTGTTTTTTGCTTGGTATTACAAATCTTATTTCACGAAAATCGTTATTGATAACTCAAAAAGTATAAGCACACCATTTAAGGCGGACAACAGTTGGACTTGGATACACGCTGAAAAAAAACCTGAGAAAAGGAAAAGTAAGAAGAAAAATAAGGATGAATAAAAAAAGCCGACCGCATAACACGCGGTATAAAAAATTGCCGGGACAGCAGGTTATTCAAAGGTTGTAACCCGCTTCAACTTCTCAACGGTTTGATAAATTTGAAGCCAGCAATCGCCTACTTTTCATACACAGAACCTTATGCACAATTACACCAGACAAGACTGTGAAGCTATCGAGAAAATAATCGTTTATAAGTTCAGAATTAATTGGAACTTTATTATCTTTGCACAAAATGATTTAATGTGAATTTAATTAATAGAAGTTTACTTGAACGATTAAAGCGGAATAACCGTGGAAATACTAAGATGATTAAAGCAATCGACAAGTTAATAAACGATATTCAAGTAAATATTTGGGATTCACCGACTGAATTAAAAGAAACACGACCAGATGCTGATTGTGTTCATAGCGATGGATTCTATTTTTTTAATCTCAATGTTCATCGTACAATGATTTTGATAGAATTTAATGAAAACAAAAGAGCTCGTGTTATTTGGACTGGTTCGCATCAAGATTATGACAAGAGATTTAAAAACAACAAAAACACGATTAAAAAGTGGCTCAAAGATAATGGTTGGATTTAAAATAGTTTGATATGAAAGATTTAGTTAACATTCAAGAAATAAAGAATATCCAACAATTGGATAATGAATATGACTTACAGAAAGCTTTGCTGCTTGATCGAAAATTAAGGTTAATGGTTAAAGAAAACCCTGACTTAAAACCACTCCATGATAAATTGTTTGAGCTAATCCAGAATTACGAAGAGAAAAACTGGTCAGATAGTGAAAATATCGCTGAGAAACAATTTGACGAGGCAGAAATGGCTGAACAGCTTGTTGAGATAGAACGAAAATTCATAGCACAAAGAAAAGAGGTGATTAGAAAGAAATTAAAAAGCTATGATATGAATCAAACTGACTTAGCGGTTTTACTTGGACATAAAAAATCGTACATGTCAGAGTTGATTAATGGAGTATCTCAATTCTCAATGAAAGATTTAGTAATAATTCATAGAATTTTAAGAATTGATTTAGCTAAATTGATTCCTACATACTTGCAAAACGAAACCCGAGAGAGAGTTAACCAAACTATTATTCAGTTAAATAAACCGAAATTAAGATTGGGAAAGAAAGACCTGATAGTGAATTAATAAAAGCGCATAACACGCGGTCATAAAACATTGCGCGGATAGTGCTATATCTGAACGAAATAACATTTAATCAACGGTTTAGCGGGCTGATAAATTAATGCTTTGAAATGCGCAACGATTTTATACCGCCATCCGTTCCCATCCAAAAACCCCTATCACACTGTTAAAAACAATTGAGAGAGAAAAAAACCACAAACCATTAAATCACAAACAATTGCACAACACACTAAAACATTTTTACGCATTCTCTTCATGCTATGCTTTCCGCCACTTGCTTTCGCACAAAGTGACCTTACGTGATCGATAGCAGCTTTGAACAGTTTGGCGCAACTAATGATTATTCAAGCAGAAATTCAATGATTGGTATTTCAACAGGAATTAATTTTTAAATCATGAAAAAAGCTAAAACATTTTTTACGTTTTTAATCTCATTTATCCTTTTCTCCCCCCTCGTTTTCGGGCAAGCTGCTGAGCCTGTCTCATCAAGTAAAGTTCGATTGGAATCAGCTTTTCGCCGGATTATTGCTACCGGACTTTAAATCCGCAAAACGATTTTTCTGAGGTTCTCACAGAAAGCAGAAATGAAACCGAAATCCCAAAAATGGGCTATACTGTTGGCCTCTCGCTGCTTTATAAACCCTGGGAACGTTTTTCATTTGAAACCGGATTGCTATTTTCTAATAAAGGTTATCAAACCAAGTACATAGGCATGTATGACGTAATGCCACCAGCTCCTGTCTTTGAAAATCGCGCAAAAAGAAACTATCAATATTATTACCTGGACATTCCTCTAAAGGTGAATTATTTCGTTTTAACCGGCAGCGTGAAACTATTTGCATCCGCCGGATTATCGGCAAGCATCTTTCTGGACGAACGTGAAAAAGTGACTTTTGAACATCCGAAAAGCACAGAAATTATTAAAAGTGATACCGATTTTTCAGCCATAAGTGTGGCTGTGATACTTGGTGCAGGAATTGATTATACTATCAATAACAGACTGAATTTGAGGATTGAGCCTGTGTTCAGGCATGCGATAATTCCACTTTTGGATGCTCCGATTAAGGAATATCATTATTCGATTGGCGCCAATTTTGGGTTGTATTATACTTTATAGAAATATACCACTGCAAGTTGTAAAAAAATAGCGTGAATTTAGCTTTCAATTAAAAAACAAAACCCGGAAATTAAGAGAAAATTTACCTTTATTTTAGCCTTCTTAATTGTAATTGTAGCCGCAGCCTTTGGCCAATCAACCCTGATTCAATTAGCTTGATAAAATCATTTGGCACCTATCAGTTCTATCAAAGCGAAAACAGGTTGACAATGAAGCAACTCACTACCAAATTGGAGACTAACGAACAAGCCTACACGAAATTAAAATCCGCAAAATCAGTTTATGTCACCACTTATATTGTTGGTATAGCAGGAGGTTATTTTATAGCTAATCCGCTTGGTACAGCAATAGGCGGAGGCAAGCCAAACTGGGCATTGGCAGGGATTGGCGCAGCTTTAATTGTTGTTACCATTACATTAAATCAAAGCTTCAACAAAAAAGCCAAACAGGCCGTTGACACCTATAATAGCGGCCTCGGCAAAAGTGTGTTTTGGGATAAAACCGAGCTAAAACTCTCGATGACCGGGAATGGCATTGGACTACTTCTTAGACTTTAACACCCCCAGCGCGTAGCGAATTGGTTTCGAAAATGGAAAAATCTAAATTTTACAGCTGATTGCTATTACTCCAATTGCCTATGCTTACCGGCGTTTCAAAAAGAAGAAAAGCCGTGAAAAAATACGTTTCGCAAAGTTCCAGAAAAACCTAAACTGACCCAGTAGAGTTCCGTAAAAGAGTAGCAGCAACTGGTGAATCGGGAAGGTGCTAAACAGAAACACAACAAGCTTGAGCCAAAATGATTTGGGCCGGGCCAAGCCGATAAACTTAAAGATATAAGCCTCGACAACCAAAACCGAAGAGCCGGCTAAAGCAAACACGATAAGTATCAAAATAATCTGAAAATTGCTCTTGATACCCCAGCGATGCTTCAATTTATTGAAAAATCCTGCCATTGATTTAATTACTGGATGAATGGGGACAAAAGTAGGATAAATAAATTGCTGCTGGTAGCGGAAAGAAACCGGAAGCCTCAGCTATTCCATTCACTACTTTACACTGAACACCTCAATTTACCGCCCATTCCTGAAACGCATCTGCTGGATTTCTGGCATCCAAAAAGAAAACATCACATCTGATTGATAATTAAGCGCTAAAAAAAATTGTACAATGAAAAAATATTTTATTTTTGAAGTGTTTTTTCTTCAACGCTTAGTTTTTAATCAAAAAAAAAACAGCTTATGTTCAATTTAATTTTTTTAGCTCTATACGTTTTAATCGTAGGAGTTCATATCACAGCAAAGAGAAAAGTGCTTTCCAAAGCCGCGATAAGTCAAAAATTATTCTTTTATTTTTTGGTTATTGCTGTTGCTCCTCCAATGATCATTTCAGGCATTGGCCATGTGTTTTTCGGTGAATTTATAGCCCCAAAAATTGGCTGGGACCCAAGTCCTTTCGAGATAGAAGTTGGCTTTCACGATATGGCGTGGGGATTGTTAGCACTCTTGGCCGTATATGTTCGCGGCACTTTTTGTCATGCAACCGTCCTCGGCTGGTCATTTTTTATGATATGTGCCGGAATCAACCATTTTATAGAAGTTCTACATGTCGGAAATTTTGCTGAATACAATTTCGTGATGATATTTTACGACATCGGAATCGCGCTGCTCGGCCTATACCTTTGGTGGAGATGGATGAAGATAAACGACATACGGTTTTGGTATAAAGCCGTTTAATCAACATTCTACAAAAACACGGCGCAACAATGCTTGATCAAAGCCTGCAAACACACCGCACTATTTTGCGTAGATAAGGTTGGAAGTTAAGATAGTTAACAAATCACGAAAACAATTATCTTTATCCCAAATTTATAACGCAAATGAATGCATTTTTTCGTTTTCTGAAACCATTGACAGGTGTCATCCTCATCAGTTTTATGGCTTGGTATTTCTCTGATATCTTCACGTATATCGTCATTTCGTCCTTGCTATCGCTGTTGGGCAGGCCACTTAGCAACAGGATACAGAAGATACGCATCCGTAGATTTGCCATCAATCAGGCCGGAGCGGCTGCTATAACACTAATCAGCATCTTGCTGGTTTTTTCACTCTTTATCTTTTTTATTGTTCCTTTGATCAGCAGGCAGGCGAGCATTGTAGCCAATATTGATACTAAAGCTGTTAGTGCTTACTTCGCTGAACCGCTCAATGCCCTGTACAACTTTTTGGTAAAATACAATGTGTTGCAGGCCGATCAAAGCATAAGTTTATTTTTTGAACAGCAACTCAATCAACTACTTAACGTAACACATTTCACCAATTTGTTTGGTCACATTCTTTCTGCCACTTCCACCATATTCATGGGTTTGTTCGTTGTACTTTTTCTCACTTTTTTTTTCCTAAAAGACCCGCACTTATTGCGATCGATCATTATGTCGCTCACTCCCGAACAATACGTGAAAGACATCCAGATAGTTATGACAGATTCACGGATATTGCTCACGCGCTATTTTCTAGGCATTTTGCTTGAGCTGGCTGCTATGATGACGATAATCTCTTTAGTGCTCACTTTATTTGGCGTTCAAAATGCAATTATTATTGGATTTCTGGGCGGACTGATGAATATCATTCCCTATTTGGGACCAATTATTGGGGCATTAATTGGTATGACGCTGGGTGTAATTTCCGTGTTAAGTAGCGGACAATTTGATGTAGTAGGAATAACGGTACTAATTATTGCCGTCACTTTTATAATCGCCAATGTATTGGATAACATATTGTTGCAACCTATTATTTATTCAAAGAGTGTTAAAGCACATCCCATCGAAATATTTTTAGTAATTATAATGGCCGGCAAAGTAGCTGGTATTTTCGGCATGGTGATCGCGATACCTACTTATACAGTTTTCAGGGTTGTGGCACGGCAGTTTTTGAGTCAGCTAAAATTCATTCAGGCACTTACCGGCAACATGATTTTGAAGCATCATTTTGATGATGAAACAAAAAATCCTGATAAAGCTGAACAATAGAGTTGTTTTTAACGTTTTTTTATTGTATATTTGCTTAAACGAATTGAAAAATAAAGTAATAACAACTTAAAACATTAAAATTATGAGCGAATCAGGATCAAAAACAATTCTTGCTTTTGCAACCGGAATCTTTGTAGGAGCAGCAGTAGGTGCTATTGGTGGCATTTTATTTGCACCAGATAAAGGAGCAGAAACCAGGCGTAAGATTTCCACAAAGACTGGTGAACTTAAGGACGACCTTAGTGAAAAACTGGACAGCCTGAAAGACACCATCGAGAAAAAAATTGCCGAGGTAATGCCTAAAGAGAAAAAGGCTGCCAAATAAACACTTTAGCGAAATAAAATTTTAACTCCGTATGGACGATTTCACGCGACCAGTATCAGCAATAAGCAACGAGTTTAAACGATACATCAATCTGCGAATCAATTATATGGGATTAGCCCTGAATAAAAAGCTGGCTGATTTCATGTCGCAAATCATCACCCTGTTTGTGTTGGCAGGCGTCTTTTCGATGGTTTTATTGATGTTGTCGTTTGCTTTTGTGTTTTGGTATGGAAGCAATGCCGGCACTTACTATCACGGCTTTCTCATTGTTTCTCTTACCTATATGCTTATTGGCCTAATAATCTATTATTTCCGCGAGCCTTTGTTGATGAATCCCTTAATCAAAAAGCTTCATTCAAAACATTTTGAGATGACGAATGAAGACGGTGATAAGTCAATCATTATCAGCACCAAAGAAGATATGGAAAAATACCTTGAAATTATGGATCTGCAAATCGAGCAAAGCGAACTGCTGATGCATAAATATGTGCGGGATATTGGCGATGCCTTAAAACCTTCAAACATCCTTAATTCCTTGATGACTTATGCCCTCACATCGTCTAATTTAATGATGAGTGGAGCGCTTTTAGTTCTGAGGTATATGCGTAAAAGAAAGCGTTAAGTGGCTGTTCAGAAATAAGCTGTAAATCTAAACTTGATCTTATTTCAGCCCACTGCGTGTAATCCGTGAACTTCATTTCGGAGTAAATTAAAAGAGAATCCATGTTACTATTATTTGGCAGAAGAGCCGCAATAATACTAACATCCCGGATTCCCGCATTAACATAACGAGGCCACCACATCAGGAGCAAGTACATCCATATCCTTGTAAATCTGCCTTTGCTTTTGCAAGACTTCTCCCACAAACAGGGACTTGCCTGGTTTCGTAAAGC